>Ga0209777_10000409_pt1 | contig 72697 bp, 75 predicted proteins | sample FrelakmetHBP12HB_FD_187147 | JGI IMG/M metagenome (GOLD analysis project Ga0209777, IMG submission 187147) | Freshwater lake sediment microbial communities from the University of Notre Dame, USA, for methane emissions studies -HBP12 HB (SPAdes)... | ecosystem: Environmental > Aquatic >...
AGGGCTGGAGGTTCCGGCTTTAACAGAAAAAACACGTACCGAATTGCGATCCTTCCTTTCCTCACAGGCCAGTGTCGGTAACCCCATCGATATGACCGCCGAAGCCGGTTATACCCAATACCTGCGGACTCTAAAGTTGCTGGCAGCCGACGAGAACGTGGATATCACCATCGCCATCCTGGTAACGCCGGTAAAGAGCCGAGTCGAGGATGTTGCCCGCGCTATTAAAGAAATCGCTCTCGAATATAAGAAACTGGGAAAGACGCTGGTTGCTTCATTTATGGGTCAGCATGGCGTTACTGTTGACCTGAGGTACGACGGTGGCAATGTCCCTTCCTATACATTCCCCGAAGCCGCAGCTATTGCGATTCAAAAAGCCTGCGAATATGGTGACTGGCAGAAACGACCGCAGGGGAATATTCCTAAACTTCCGGGTATAAACAAAGAAAAAGCCCAGCAAATGTTAAATGAGGCTTTGGCACAAAATCCCACCAGACCGCTCTGGTTGGGGGCCGAACAAGTTAACACTTTGTTGAATTGTTACGGTATCAAGACCGTCTCTTCAGAAATCGCTTCGACGGCAGTAGCCGCAGCCGAATTAGCTGAAAAAGCCGGGTATCCGGTCGCTGTAAAATTATTTTCCAAGACCATTGCTCACAAGACCGAGGTTGGAGGCGTGGTATTGAACCTGAATACTGCTGCAGAGGTCAAACAGGCATTTAATACCATTAAGAGCCGCCTTAAGGAAATTGGCAAAGCCGGCGAAATGCAGGGGGTGACCGTGCAACCTATGATTAACAGCGGAGTGGAAACAATTGTCGGGGTAACGCAAGACCCGTCTTTCGGTCCCTTAATCCTTTTCGGACTGGGCGGTATCTACACCGAATTGTTCAAGGATGTGGCTTTCCGCATCCACCCGTTAACTGATGTAGATGCTAAGGAAATGGTGCGTTCCGTCAAAGCCTATCAGTTGCTTAATGGCTGGCGCGGGTCCAAACCCAGCGATATTCCGGAGCTCGAAAATTTACTGCTCCGCGTCTCGGCGATGATCGAAGATTTCAGTCAAATCAAAGAACTCGACCTCAACCCGGTGAAGGTGCAGGAAATGGGTAAAGGCTACGTTGCCGTAGATGCCAGAATTTTGTTGCATTAAACATATCACAAATACACTGATAAGGCGGGAGGAATCGCTATTGATTCCCCCGCTTTATTATTTTCTCTGGAATTACGCGTTCCTTGACCGTTTGAATTGTCTAGGATTTGATCCACACAACGATTCGTAAAGAACTGTTTTTACCTCGACCTATCCTTTAGCGATATATTGCGTTACATTATTTATAGGGTAACAATATTTTTTGCTCGTAGGGGAGGTAACTTAGCCGTATGAGAAATAAAGAAACGATGATGTTGGCAGTAATTGCTGCGGTGGCTATTCTTGTTACACATCTGGCTCAACCCGTTGGCGCATTTAATATCGTACATTTCACACGTTCAGAGGTAACTCCGACACCCACTCCCCGGCAATTTACCCCCTCGACATCAACAATACCAATCACTAACCTGGAAACAGAGCCGGTGACCCAAACTGTGACCGTTATACAACCGACTACTGTCACTTATACTGTAGACGTTACGTTTGACGTTCCTGCCGATACTACACTAATTGACCAGCCACCATATTTTATATGGTCGGTAGTTATCGTGGGATCAATTCTGTTATTGAGCCTGGTTATTCTTTTAATCGTATGGATGAGACGGCGGAGAACCTAAATAAAAAAGGGGCGCAAGTGCTTACTTTGCGCCCCTTAAAACTTACCTGCCGGGATAACTCCCTAAGCAAAAACCTTCTTGATTTCGGGGTACAAACCGGACCCGACGGCCTGTATAGCTTTCTTGCGGAATGCATTTAATGTTGCCATCTTGGCGTCAAATACTGCCCTGGGGTACATAATTTCCGGGTGGAAATAGATATCGTCCACCATACGCACGGCTGCGGGTACTTCCAGACCGCCGACCGATTCCATCCAGTCTTCCAACCCACCTCTAAATAGCGAGTCCAAAATGCTGATGGTGTGTTCCAATTTTATATCCAAATACCGTTCACCCTCACCAATGCCTCCGGTATTGAGCAGGTAAAATCGCATATTCGGTAAACCCTTAAGGATATCGTAGAGGCGATTGGCATGCTCGGCTTTATTGCCAGCCACGAACGGGTCATAGAAAAATTCAGAATGGATTGTTCCGGCCGCCGAAGGATCTCCGGCCGAAGATTCCATAGCCTGCCCGAGAATCATAAAGGCTACGGCTTGAGCCATCGTCAACTTGGCAATGGCGGGAATGATGGGGCCGCGGGTGATCAGGATCAGATTATCCACCCTATCGACATCGATGTAGGCACTGGTGTGTAGAAAGTCTCTCCTTTGCACTACGGCACGACCGTTGGCGGTGCCTTCCAGGTTGTAAAAATCGTAATCCCCATCTTTGGTGACAAAGACATTTTCACAAAAAGTTCCGGGTCTTAAAAGCCCGTAATAAATTTCAAACTGGTCGCCCGGGTTTACATTTTCTGTCTTTACGAAAATGCCGCCCTGCTCGAAACCATGGAAAGAACCATCCGGCATGAGAGTCCCGCCGTCATCTTGCACCAGCCAGGACTTTTCCTTACCTTTGCGTGCCAGAATTTTACTGGAGGTGGTGGTTTTCCCGTTGGCGCTGAGCGCGCATAACAGTGACCGGGTAGTGCGATATTCGCCGCGTACCGATTGCAGGTAGTCCTCGCGACAACCGGCGTGTAAAAATATGCCGCCGCGGTAGGTTTTAGCTGCCCAGTCTTCCGCCGCAAATACGCCCTTTTTGAATTCACCGATGTAATTGCCGTTACGCACGATTTTTATGACCCGGCCGTTAGGCAGCATTGCCAGACGAATCGTGATATCTTTCTCTGCCAGCGGTTTAGTTTTATTGGATTCAAAATTATCATCCTTAAAGAAGATAATCTCATAATTGGGTTGCTTCACTTCGCCTTTTACGTCGACAAACAACTTGCCGCCTCCGAAGACAGTATGCGCAAATTCTTCCGGCACCGTCACGCGCACTACTACCCCGCTATTATAGTTTCCGACAATCCTATCGATGGAGATAAGCTTTTTCTTACTCAGGATTTCTTCACATTGTTTCAATAGCGCTACTTCCACTTTGCCGAATTTATCATCGACGCTGTTTTTCGTAAAAGCCTGGGCGCGAGAGGTCGGTTCGCCATAAGCTACCAGACTACCGTACTTCGTCCGTTTGACGCCATCTTCTTTTTCGGTTATTTTTTCCAGTATGTTATCCGGAGGATTGTGCAGTAATCTTTTTTCGGCGATTGCTTTGGCCCGAATTCTTTCTACAGTCTGGGCGAACAAATTTAAGTCAAATCCTGGCATGGTTACCTCCTGAATTGATAATAAATTATAGCATAAACATCAGGCACAAAAATAAGTCAAGTAAAACATGAGAAAGTAAAACTTTTGTAACGATTTTTTATCTTCACCATACACTAATTGCGCCCGGATGCTTATCCAGCTACAATACGGTCAAGGAGACATTAATGGACGAAAAAGAAGCGCAATCATTCATCGAGAGTGAGATCAAGGATTTTGTTAAGACGAGCCCGCTTAACCGGATGCCTGATGATCCGAAACAGCTGATTTTTAATGCACCTCTTATTGGTTTTAGCACATCATCTGATCCGTTATTTACTGCTTATAAGACCATTATCGCGGCTACGCACCTCACTCCCCATGAAGCATTAGCCTTGGCTTTAAATAAAAAACCGGAAGAATTACCGACGAAATTATCCATCATCAGTTGGATCCTCCCGATCGCGGCTAAAACCCGTCAATCCAATCGCGACGAGAAAACAATTCCCAGCCGTTTATGGGCCAATACCCGGTGGTACGGAGAGAAGTTCAACGATGCTTTACGGAATCATATCGTGAAGGTTTTACAGGACAAAGGCTACCTGGCTACAGCGCCGGTAATTCAACCTTATTTTAATACCAAATCCAATGAAAAAGGCCCATATTCCAACTGGTCGGAGCGGCATGTGGCCTACGCCGCCGGGCTGGGCACTTTCAGTCTCTCCGATGGTTTTATTACGGAAAAAGGGATTGCCCACCGCTGCGGCAGCGTGGTTACGGATATGGCTTTGGCTGCGAGCTACCGGAGCGCGAACACGGCTTTCTCAAACTGCTTGTTTTACGCTGACGGCAGCTGTAAAAAATGTATTGCCCGGTGCCCGGCCGGGGCAATTACAGAAGCAGGGCACAATAAAATCAAGTGCAATGAATACGCTTATGGCAAGCTGCGATATTTACGCGAAGAATATAAGGTGGGAAATCCCGGCTGCGGCTTATGCCAGACTAAAGTGCCTTGTGAGTTCAGGAACCCGGTGAAAAAATAGGTCATCGCGAGCCCGTTTTGTCTTTACGAGCCGCAGGCGCGGCAATCTCAGGGCGGAGTAACGAACGCCGGATCCTGATTACCATCAGGATAACGTAAACGGTTAAACTACATCCCAACCGTCCGGAAGAACCGGCACTTTCCACCTTGGATCGGGGCGCCAATTCTCCCAGCCGTTAAAAACCGACTTACCTGACATTATCATATCCCGGACTTCAGCGCCTTTTTTATATAAAGCACGACCTTGTTCTTCCGATATCAATCCCAAATCCATAGCTTCTTTTAGTTCGTCTTCATCATCCCAGTGCCAGTCTCTCAGGTTCGGTTTAATAATTAAGTCGAGTATCAGGTCAGTGTAATCGAATCCTAATTTGGTTCTGTAAAGTGGGTCTTCCAGATTTATATACCACCGGCGTATACTATTATCATCATTGTTCCAGAAAATAATCACCGAGTAGGGTTGTTTCGGAATCGTCAGTCTCAGATATCCATCATTCTCCCGCCAAATTAGCTCTTCCAACATCCAACGATGATTTTTACGTTCTATCGCGCTGATATGGTCATTAAGCTGATTCCGTCCGTGTTGCCAGCGGGTGTTCGGCGCGATATATAATACCAGTAGTTCCGGGGTATCTTGCACAATAATCATCGGCCGTGCAGTCCAGATTTTCCCATCCCAGCTTTCTCTAAGGACAATGGGGGTACCCGGTCGATAATACTTCTCTATCATTTGCTCAGTTTCACCTTAATGACTCGATTCTCGAGATTGTTATCATCTTTTTTGAGTACACGGATATAATTCCCGGTCACCCCCGACCACTGCCCGTCTTCATCCTGTTTTTCCCAGAGCACATCCAGTATTTCGCCGGAAAACCGGTCTTTAAAGTTCTGAGTGCTTTGCCGGGACAGTGCCAGCATCTTTTGCGAACGGGCTTTCTTTACCTTTTCGTTCACCTGGCCCGACATACTGGCAGCCTTTGTTCCCTTGCGTGGTGAGTACATAAAAACATGTATCCTGGCAAATTCCATTCGGCGGCAGAATTCCAGACTCTCCTTAAATTCAGTCTCGGTTTCACCTGGAAACCCCACTATCACATCGGTAGTAATCGCTACCCCTGGAATGTTAGCTCTGATCAAGTTAACTGTCTGCTCATAATCGGCTAAGGTATAAAGTCGTTTCATTCTTTTTAAAACCGAATCGCTGCCGCTCTGCAGAGAGAGATGGAAATGGGGACATAATCTTTTATCCTGCCACAATTCAATCAATGCTAGGGTAATTTCCTGCGGTTGTAATGACGAAAGCCGTAATCTGGATATAGATGTCTCACGCAATAATTTCTCAATCAGCGATTTCAGGTCTGCTCCTTGGTCGTCATAAGCGCCTATCCTGGTGCCGGTGAGCACGATTTCCTGATATCCATCAGCTTCAAGATTTTTTATCGTTGAAATTATCTCATCTGCGGGTAAACTTTTTTCGCCGCCGCGCACATAAGGCACGATGCAATAAGCGCAATAGTTGGTACACCCATCCTGTATCTTAACGAATGCCCGTGTGCGTCTGAGAGCCGTCGCCGGAATCATAGCTCCTGTTATCGGTTGTTTCAAACGTCCGGTCGTTTCCAGTTTTTGGAGTAGAGTGTTTTTCCCGGTATTATTCACCAGCAGATCGACATATTTGGTCAATTCCGCTGGATTACTTTCGGCATAGCACCCGGTAGCCACGATAAATGCCCCGGGATTACGACGCCGCACCCGGCTGAGCAGATGGCGGGCTTTAGCGTCGGCGGTGTGGGTCACGGTACATGTATTCAGTATAAAAATGTCCGTTTCTTCGGCAAGCGTGACCAGTTGGTGACCGGCATCGCGGAATTGCCGGGCAAGTTTTTCGGTCTCTGCCTGGTTGAGTTTACAACCCAATGTTTCAAAAGCGATTTTCATATCAGGATATCCTAAATTCCCATCCCTGCGAAAGCGGGGATTCAGTAAAGTCGGAATAATGCACTCCCGTTGCTGTTAAACGAATGCGGTGATAAGGAACTGTGCCTGGATCCCGTGTCACGGCACGGGATGACGTGACTACTTTTATTGACGGTTCACTCGATAATCAATTATACTAACCATTAATCAAATACAGCAAATTATTTTCTATCACAACTCATTTATTTCAGACACAGGAGGCTCCCTTCATGAATTATGAAAGCAAACGTGTGGTTGTCACCGGCATCGGCATTATCAGTCCGTTAGGACTGGATAGCGTCACTACCTGGGAAGCCTTGCTTGCCGGCAAATCCGGTGCAGATAAAATCACATTATTCGATGCGACCGCCCACGAAACCAAATTCGCCGCCGAAGTGAAAAACTTCGACCCCGCCAATTATATCAATCGTAAAGAAGTGCGCCGTATGGACCGTTTTGCGCAACTCGGGGTAGTAGCTGCCATGGAAGCTATGAAGAATTCCGGGCTGCAAATCACCGACGAAAATAGAGATAATATTGGCGTGCTTATTGGCAGTGGTATTGGCGGCTTGACCACGGTTTCCGAACAGTTACGTGTCCTAATGGAAAAAGGACCGGATAGAGTCAGCCCATTCCTCGTCCCGATGATGATCGCCGATATGGCCGCCGCCCAGACCTCAATTAATCTGGGAATCAAAGGTCCGAATTTCTGTGCGACTTCAGCCTGTTCTTCCGGCTCCGATGCTATCGGTACAGCTGCGGATATTATCAAACGCGGTGATGCGGTGGCAATGCTGGCTGGTGGCTCGGAAGCCGTGATCACACCTATTGGCATTGCAGCTTTTAACGCCGCCCGTGCTCTTTCCACACGCAACGACGACCCGCAAAAAGCATCCCGACCGTTCGACGCCACCCGTGACGGTTTTGTCCTGGCAGAAGGTTCCTGTGTAATGGTGCTCGAGGATTTTGATTATGCCCGGAAACGCGGAGCGAAAATACTCGGTGAGATAATCGGCTATGGAGCCAGTAGCGATGCCTATCATGTTACTGCACCCGATGAAAATGGCGACGGTGCTATCCGCGCGATGAGAATGGCACTGCGGAAAGCTGGTTTGCAGCCTGCCGATGTGAGTTACATCAACGCCCACGGCACATCTACGCCAATGAATGATAGAATCGAGACCAAAGCAATAAAAACGGTATTCGGAGAATTAGCTCCGAAGATTCCCATCAGTTCTACCAAATCGATGACAGGGCATATGGTCGGTGCCGCCGGCGCCGTCGAAGCTGCTATCTGTCTTCTGGCAATCGTTAACGGCGTTATTCCACCGACAATCAATTACGCTAACCCCGACCCGGATTGTGACCTGGATTATGTGCCGAATACCCCACGCAAAGCTGAACTCAATATAGCGCTCTCTAATTCCTTCGGCTTCGGTGGGCATAATTCTGTGCTGGTCGTAAAGAAATATAAAGAGGTTTAGCCTTTGAACCATAAGCGCTGGAACCTCCGTCCCCCTTTAACCAAGGGGCATCCTTTGTTGGCATCGGGGTTTTCGACTCTGATCGCCCAATTGTTAAGTAACCGCGGTATTAACGACCCTCCGGAAGCTTTCGCCTTTTTAAAAATCGATGCCAGTCTTTCACCGGATCCTTTTCTATTAACTGACATGGACTTAGCCGTCAACCGTATCTGCCGGGCTTTGCTTGGAGCTGAGAAAGTGGCAATTTACGGGGATTTTGATGCCGATGGTATTACCTCCACGGCCTTGCTGATGTACGGGCTATCCAAACTGGGGATAGATGTAGTTCCCTATTTGCCGCATCGCCTCGACGAGGGGCACGGTTTGAAAATCGCCGCGTTGGAGCAACTTCACGGTCAGGGGGTAAACCTCGTCATCACCGTCGATTGCGGTATTACCGGCGCGATACAAGTGAAAAAAGCTAACCGGTTGGATATGGATGTAATCGTCACCGACCACCACACCCCTACGATCGAATTACCGCCGGCACTGGCCGTAATAAACCCCAAACATCCCGCCTCTATCTATCCTTTTAAAGAGTTAGCCGGCGTGGGTGTAGCTTATAAATTGCTGCAGGCAGTGTACCGGCGACTCGCTAAAGAAGACTGCCTCGATGAGGTAATCGACTTGGTAGCGGTAGGCACGGTAGCGGACATGACTCCGCTTTTAGGAGAGAACCGGTACCTGGTTAACAAGGGACTGCAACGTATGAATTCCAGCCTGCGGTTGGGATTAAAGGAATTATTGGCCAAAGCCGGCATGAAGGATTCCAAACTGGCGACGAACCACATTACGTGGATGGTTGCACCGCGCATCAATACAGCCAGCCGTCTCGATAACGCTTTGCCGTCTTACGAATTGATGATGACCGAATCGATCGAACGGGCACAGGAATTGGCTTTATGGCTGGAACAAAAAAACCTGGAACGGCAGCAGATCACCCAGAAAGCCACCGAAAGCGCCCGCAATCAGGTGGCTACTAAAGGCATCAAACCATTATTGATCGTGGAAGCCGGTGATTTCCCCGCCGGTGTTTCCGGTCTGGTAGCCGGCAGAATAACTGAGGAATATTACCGCCCGACCGTCGTGATCAAAACCGGCAAAAGAATCAGCACCGGCAGTTGCCGCAGCATTCCGGAATTCAATATCGTGCAGGCACTGACCAAATGCGATGAGTTCTTTACGGAATACGGCGGGCATGCACAGGCGGCCGGGTTTACGATCTTGACCCATAACCTGCAACTGTTGGAAGAGAGATTAATCAAGTTGGCCACCAGGGACCTCGAAGGGGTGGATTTGAGACCGCGTATCGATATCGATGCCGAGGTCAATTTTAAGGAGCTCTCTAACGAAACCTACGGGGAGATTCAGAAATTGGAGCCTTTCGGCCAGGGGAATCCCGCCCCCGTTTTCTTGAGCCGACGCGTGCGTGTTGTTAATTGCCGCACTATGGGTAATTCAGCCGAACATTTGCGCTTGAGATTACAGCAGGATGACATTGCCTTCGACGCCGTCGCTTTTAACGCCGGCGATAATATTAAAGAAATTACGACTGCACTGGATATTGTTTATAACCTGGAACTTGACCAATGGAACAGCCGCTCTTCTTTGAGACTGAATGTCATGGATTTCAAGAAAGCCAGTTAATCCCCGTAATACGGTGCTACCGCGCAAACATCCCGATGATTTCTCTGTATATCTGTTTCAATTTCAAGTAATGAAGCTCTCTCGGTTTAGGATAGCGATGCGAACTTTCCGGTTCTTAATTGGATCGTAACCGTCCTTGTGGTCGATAGGGGTGAATCCTAGTTCTCTTAGACGTGGTAGGATCTCGCTTGTGGCATGACTGCCTTTAATGATTCCTCTTTCTATCTCCTGTTGGGTCAGTCCTTCTCCATAGTTGGCCACCAACAATTTGGCGCCGGGATTGAGATAATTCTTCAGAATGAACCCTACATACTGTTTCTCGTGTTCAGCCGGAACGTAAACCAGTTCTGTTCGAATAAAATCAAAACGCCTTGGCGGTAGCCAAGTGAATGTGTTGCCGACAAAGAAGTTCTTGTATTGCGGTAGCCTGTGTATTGCCAGTCCAACGAGCTTTTCTGAGATATCCACCCCGTAAGGCTCAATGTGGATATTCTTTTCTGCCGTCCACTTGATACAGCACTCCAGCAAATAGCCATTAGCGCATCCGATATCGAGGAACGATCCTGATCTATCCACGCAATCGGCAACATGTTTTCTCAAAGAAACCCACCGTTCCAAAGGCCCGGACATACCGGATTGCCTCCAAGGTTCCTCATGACTGAGATATGCTTCCTCAAGTGTTTTCTTAACCGATAGGAACCATTCTTCCAATGTCATCGTGCCGACATTATACCAAACCTTACAACGTCACTCTACTTCTGAAGTTCATTCGCTATTGCCCCCCAAACCATGACAGAGTATTAGCGGTACCTAGGTAGATGGCTGCTTAGGAGTATTAACCATCACTTTGAAGCTAAACAGTATCAAATAATCGTACTCAATGCTGGACGTATATCCCGATGAACTACCCTGGTAACAGGACATCGTAAACGCGACGCAAAGCTATTTATGATCTTAAATATTATGTTTTTTACCATAGTATAATTGTATGGTAATGAAACCGTTGATAAAACGAAGCCGTGTGGTTCTGGTTACTATAACAATTGGGCTCATTATGAGTACCCTTTCCTGCGGCACACCGCCATCACACCCGGAAATTCCCGAACCGCAGCTTTTTGATGGCAATTGGGATACCCTTAGAGACTATGAAATCGGTTTGATCAATGATGAAGCGTCATCGCTCAAGCTTCTGCAGGATGCAACCGTGTATCACATCGATCTCGTAATCTCGGCGAACTTGTTGACTCTCACCGGACGTGAACAAGTACGTTATACCAACCGAGAAATGGTGGATTTGGACAAGATTTATTTTCGACTTTTCCCGAACGTGTCCGGAGGGCAAACCATTATCTCCAGTGTATTGGTAGACACCGAAAAAATTAATTTCGATATGGAATACAGCAACAGCGCACTGCGAGTGATACTCCCCAAAGTACTCAAAACAGGAAACTCGATCACCCTGGATATTGACTTTACCGTTGATATTCCGCAATCACCGAGCGGCAACTATGGTCTGTTTGGCTTTTTTAACGATATCCTGGCACTGGACAGTTGGTATCCGGTTATCCCGGTCTATGATAACAACGGTTGGCATATCGAGCTTGGTCCCCCTTACGGAGATAAGACTTTCTTAGACGCCAGTTTCTATCTGGTGCGAGTGACCTCACCAGCTGATCTTGTATATGTGACCTCCGGATCGGAGATCCGGCAAGAGATGAAAAATGGAGAAAAAGTATTGACCTTCGCTGCCGGCCCGGTACGGGACTTTTATTTGGCTGTCAGCAACCGCTTTACCTGCACCAGCTCCAAGGTAGGAGAGACCACAATTAACAACTATACTGTTCCTGAAATAATCGGGAATGAGAACTTAGTTATGACCATAGCCGAAGATTCTCTGAAAAGTTACAATACCCGCTTTGGGGAATATCCGTACAAAGAACTGGACATCGTTCCGCTCAATATCGAAGGTAATGCCATGGGTATAGAGTACCCCGGAGTATTCGGCATTAATGTGAATATCTACACTCGAACTGATATCCTTGAGGCAACTATTGCCCACGAAGTAGGTCACCAATGGTTTTACAACGTTGTAGGCAATGACCAGGTCAACGAGCCTTGGTTGGATGAAGCAATGGCACAATATATTACCGGATTATACTATTTGGATCGGTACGGCGAAGACGGGTGGAGTGGTTTTCGGCAAAGCTGGATCATTAGATGGAACAAAGTCAATCAACAGGCGATTCCGGTTGGCTTATCAGTAGCCGGGTATACTGCAAATGAATACGGCTCAATTGTATATGGTCGGGGGCCGCTTTTCATTGAAGCGCTTGCCGATAAAATAGGTACGCAGACTTTTGAAAAGTGTCTTCGGAGCTATTACCAGACTAATATGTGGCAGATTGCCACCACAGAATCTTTCCGGAATCATTTCGAGACCTGTGCTAAATCCGATCTAAAAACGCTCTTCGCGGAATGGGTACTGCCATAAATATCCTAAGCAAAATTAGAACATTATACATCATACATCCAGGACAACCATTCCCATGTTTTTTCAGAGGCAATACATGCACCAGCATAGGTGTAAAAACTCACACCACTCTGATCACATACTCCGGACATACTGCCGCGCAGTAACCGCAAAAGATACATTTAGAGTCGTCGACGACAGCTTTTTTTTCACCCATGCTAAGAGCCCCCTGGTCGCACTCGTCCACGCATAGTCCACAGGCAATACATCGACCGTAAATCACCAGCCGCCGGGCGACCGAATGCAACCGGTTTTTCATCGCTTCGCTTGGTCTCTGGTTATTGAAGATACCCACATTCATTTCAATTTCAGTTTCGTCTTTCATCCCACAGGCAATAGCATCACAAGTAGGTAACTGTCTTAGAAAATTAAAAGCATCTTCGATCTCCTTGTAGAGATGCCCACCACCGAGAGGTTTCATAGCATAAACGAACTTACCCTTCTCTTTAGATTCTTGGAGGGCTTGCAGCATATCCTGTAGATTTCCGTCGATAATACCAAATCCCCGTATATTGAGTACCGGCAATACGACATCAAAGGCTGGCTCATTATTTACGGCGTGCATGCCGGCGATAGTATGCAATGACGCTCCGATAGCCCTGATTATTCCACGTTTTTTAAATTCAATCAGACAATCTAATGCTCCCTGCCTACTTTTTAGATCATCCACGGACTGAACCTGGTGTAGATGGAAAATGCCGATTTGCTTCAGGGAAAGCGCACTCAGACATTCTTCTACGGCGGCTTTCATATCCGCATAGGAGCGGGCGTGGCTCTTACTGGCGATAACTATTTTATCTTTAGGGATACCCTCTAGACCGAGCGCAAGATGGGGATAAGTCTGATATCCTTGGGCTGTATCATAAAAGTTTACTCCCATGTCAAATGACTTCCGTATGGCTATTGCCCCTTCCTCCGGAGTTAAATTTGCTTGCAGTTTTCCCAGGATCAGGGTACCATGGCAGAGTTCCGTTACCGCCATTCCTGTTTTACCGATGTTTACCGTCCGCATCCCTAGTCTCCACTTTTTGCCGGATTCTTATTTTTACTATATCTCAAGCTATCTTAATAGAATAACCCTCGGAGATAATGAGACGCAAATACACCTTCTGGAGGATGAAGGGACTTCCAACATTGTTGAAAATTAACTATTTTGGCATTACAATGTCGCCATGGCGAATGTAAAATTACATCTTGATCAGTATTTATCATATTTTGCCCGCAAACAGCCTTCTGTTAACGTCAAGGGGAATACTGTTTACGAATGTCTCGATAATTTTGTCTCCCAATTTCCTGAACTAAAAAAGGTGATCGGAACAGAGCTTTCCTTGAGTATTATCAGCGTCTACTCCGAAAAAGAAGAAACGGCCATCGAAAATTTTGCCCGACCAGTTAAAGACGGTGATGAACTGTATTTAATGTTTATCAGCGGCGGCTGATGAGGGAAAAATATGGCTGGTTCAGCCATTTGAAATGCAAATACCCCGATAGTGTTGTACAGGAGTGCGAGATGATTCTGGAGACTAAACGTTTAATCCTTAGAGAATTTCAGGAATCGGATTTCGAAGCGGTTCAAAAATACGCCTCCGACCCGGAAGTGGTGCGTTACATGGAGTTTGGACCTAATACGGAAAAAGACACCAGGCAATTTCTTCAAATGCGCATGCAACGTCAAATTGAAAAACCGCGTCGATTGTATGATTTTGCTTTGGTACTCAAGGAAGGCGACCGACTTATCGGCTCATGTGGAATCGTTATTTCTCAACCTGAACATATCGAAGCTTCTCTTGGCTATATTCTTAATAAGGACAACTGGAATCAAGGTCTTATTACTGAGGCATCTCGAAGGATGATGCAGTTTGCGTTCCAGGACTTGGGAGTCCACCGTGTCTTTGCTACTTGTGACCCCGCAAATATTGCTTCGTACAGCGTGATGAACAAAATTGGTATGAAGCGGGAAGGCCACCTGAGAGAGCATAAATTTGCCAAGGGAAAATGGCGGGATTCTTTAATATATTCCATTTTGGAACACGAATTTACTTTCAAATAATATTTTTGTCCTAAAGAGTAAATCGGATAATTGATTTGACGTCGGTTTGGAGTAATCGGTTAATCGATAGCGTTTTGATGTCTATTCAGAGATCTTTGATAATACTTTTTTGATAAAATCATCTTTGCCGTCCGTGTACGATTTTCTGTCTTCTGGAAACTTTTGAGCGAGAGATTTTTTCAGACGGGCGTATGCGTTCCGAACCGGTTTGTCGTTTCGAAGGCAGTCGCGAAACGCGATGTAATTCTGCCATTGCACATCATTGTTCTCCACAATATGAATATGCAAAACCCGAACACCCGGTTCGGACTCCCTCACTACCAGATAGCCACCGTTTCCACCCTGGTCTCCGCGATCCAGATAACCGGCATCCGACAAACGTCGAACCAATGTTAATATGTCTTTTCTAGATTCAACACCAATAGCAATGTCGATGATTGGTTTTGCAATCAGACCCTTTACAGACGTGCTGCCAATATGTTCGACTTGTAGGTTGATGTCCCCAGCGAATTCTTTTATTCGTTCCGCTTCAGATGAAAAAAAACCCGTCCACTCAGACCTGTAAGCAACAATCTGAACTATCCCCCGCTTTAGCCCAGCTCCCCTGACATGAATTTGGCTTATTCCATCTTTAGTTCGTTCGTTTTTCATTCGATAAATAATACCGCGTTAAGTTTACTCGTGCAAGCATTGTCGCTGTTGGATCTTATGGGGAAATACTCATGAGAGGAAATATCCCGATCATAGCCTCAGGTAAGTTGTGCATGAGCCTCTACCTGGCTTCGTTTTTACTGAAGGCCAGCGCTATACCGCCCAAGATCAGCAGGCCTCCGGCAATTTCAAATCCCGAAGGCACCTCTTGTAGTATGGCTAGTGCTAGAATCGTCGCGCCTACCGGTTCTCCCAGCACCGCAATAGTAACCATCGTGGCCGGGACAAATTTCAACGACCAGTTCAACAACGAGTGCCCGATCAGTTGGGGTATAAGTGCCAGCAGGACAAACATCAGATAGGTAAACCCGCTGTACCCGGTAAAACTACCGCCCACTATCAGTGCCCATATTATCAGAACAATTGCGGCACTTAAATACGTGAGGAAAATATAACTTAAAATACCCATTTTTTGCCGCAATCGGCGCCCTATCAGCAAGTAGCCGGTGATGGCCATCGCCCCGGAGAGTGCTAATATACTGCCTTTTACGGACGCTCCGCCTAGCACCCAGCTGTTAAAACCGATGATGATGGCTCCGATAATGCTGACCACTATACCGATTAATATCCGCCGGGTGATTTTTTCTTTAAACAGCAGATAAGAAGCAACTGCAACGAAAATAGGACTGGCAGTCACCAGTACCACAGAGCTGGTGACGCTGGTGTAACGCAACGATGATATCCAAAGCGCAAAATGAAGGGCTAAAAAACCTCCGGAAGATATAGCCATCAAATATTCTTTAACTGTGAGATTTTTAAGTTCAGTGCCCGCTTTCATCAGGGCAATCGGCGTGATAATTACTGCCGCGATACCCAACCGGTAGGCGGCGATCACGATCGAAGGCGCTTCGGCTTTTTTAATGAAGATCGCCGCAAAGGCAACGGCAACAACACCGGCTACCAGCGCCCAGTAATGCTTCTTCATAGCTGTCCATTTTGAGGGGGGCGGGGAATTCTGTCAAGGATGCATGTTAAAAAAGACCGCATCCGGGGCACATTTAAACCAACCAAAACAAAAATATCACCCAAAAACACTCCGCTAACCTTGATAAATCTGCTACTTTTAGCCTCAATTACAGTACTAAGTTACCATAAAATATTTTTTATAAACCTATTGAAATTATGTCAATCTGGGTTTAAAATTTATATTTAAGAGGGTTCGTTAAACCCGTTTTTCAGAGGTGTTTTATGAGAGGCGCGTCAGGTTTGAAGCGGTGTCCTAGATGCGGTGGTAATATATTCCTGGATAAAGATTATGACGGCTGGTATGTTGAGTGCCTGCAATGCAGTTATGTCCGGGACATAGACGTCATGGCCGAACCGGGACAAAGACGAATTAAATAAGCATTAATGGTTGATTGACCTCAACCTGCATGTGATATACGAATATTGTATAATGAGCTTAGAGGCTCATACTGCTCCGTGGTGTTGAAGAAGACTCCAAAGACGTAGTAAAGCCAATTTTTATTAATTGTGGTTTTTTATGCCGTTGAAGAAATCTATTAATACTCGGGGTGTTAACACTCCCCAACAGTCCGGCGATGATATTCCGTGTTTCTGTTGCGGCATGTGTTGCACCGGCTACCAGGTCCACATGGAACTGGAAGAGGCGCATATGATCGCAAACAAACTCGGTTTGGAGTGGCGGACGTTCCTTAACGAATACTCAGACCCGCGCTGGCCCGGTACCAGGAGCGTTTTACTCCGCCACAGTCTTTACGGCTGCCTTTTTTTGGATCAACCGGAGGGGAGCCCATTTGGATTATGCCGCATACACTCGTTCAAACCGCAATGCTGCCGCGAATGGCAAGCTAAATTGTGGAAAAAAGAGTGCCGCCAGGGTCTATCCAAATACTGGGGACTTTCTGTAAATGAGAATAATCAGGTCACAGGTTCGCCGGAAGCTCTGCAGATATTTCAGACTTATGTAAAAACCCTATCATAACAGGAGGTTACCGTCTGTGCCGACATATGAATTCGAATGTAAAAAATGCCATCACCACTTTGATGTAAAACGGAAATACGGTGATTTCAGCGACGCCGAATGCCCCGAATGCAAGGCCAAAGCAGTCCGTTGTTTTTCGCCTGTACCCGTGATTTTCAAAGGCTCCGGCTTTTATGTCACCGACCACCGGAAGCCATTTCCTCCCGAAAGTCCGGCTCCAACGGCTACAAAAACCGCTGCCGGCACCGAATAGAGTATCTTCCTCCCTTGACTTATTTCACGCAAGTGAATAGTTACGTGGATTCGTGGTAAAATCTAGTCAATATACTTTATCCTTTAAGGAGTAAGTGTGTTCGATAAAAAGGACTCAGGTCAGTCTCAGGCAGATATGTCCCGGTGGCAGGCAGAAACCAATAAAAATCGCGAAAAGCCCACCGATAAATCGTTTTCGACCGTTTCTAATTTGCCTATCAAACCTCTTTATACCCCGGAAGATATCAAGAACCAGAATTTTGCAGCAGATATCGGTTCCCCAGGAGAATACCCCTTCACTCGCGGCGTGCAGCCCACCGGTTACCGCGGGCGTATCTGGACCTTCCGCATGTTTTCCGGGTTCGGCACTGCTCATGATACTAATCAGCGCTGGCATCAACTGTTGGGAGATGGTGAAACCGGGCTTTCTACTGCCTTCGATTTTCCGACCCTGATGGGTTACGATAGCGATTCACCCCGGGCGACCGCCGAAGTCGGTAAGTGCGGTGTGGCCATTGATACATTGGAAGACATGCAGACACTTACCGAAGGCATCCCCCTGGATAAGGTCACCACCTCGATGACAATTAACCCGCCGGCATCGGTATTATGGGCTATGTACCTCGTGGCGGCGGAAAAACAACATGTAAGCTGGGATAAGGTCGGGGGCACGATCCAGAATGATATGCTCAAAGAATTCATCGCCCAGAAGACCTTTATGTGCCCGCCGGAACCATCGATACGTTTGATCAGCGACACGGTTGAATTCGGTACGAAATACGTGCCTAAATGGAATACCATCAGTATCAGCGGCTATCATATCCGGGAAGCTGGCGCTACCGCGGTGCAGGAATTAGCTTTTACACTGGCCGACGGCATTGCTTATATTCAGGATGTCATTGAACGCCGGAAAATGGATGTCGATTCCTTCGCCCCGCGCCTATCTTTCTTCTTTAATTCGCACATCGATTTCTTCGAAGAGATTGCTAAACTCCGTGCAGGACGACGTATCTGGGCAAAGATCATGAAAGAACGCTTCCATGCCAAAAATCCCCGTAGTTTATGGATGCGCTTCCACACCCAAACCGCCGGTTGTTCTTTGACCGCCCAGCAACCCTATAACAATATCGTCAGAACCACAACCGAGGCTTTAGCGGCTGTCCTAGCCGGCACACAGTCCTTACATACCAACTCACTGGATGAAGTGTACGCACTTCCCTCCGAATTTGCGGTGAACATTGCTCTCCGCACCCAGCAAATCATTGCCGAGGAAACCGGTATCGTAAACACCATAGATCCACTAGGGGGTTCTTACTTCGTTGAAGCCTTGACCACAGAAATCGAAGAAAAAACCTGGGAATACATCGAGAAGATCGATAAACTGGGTGGCATGCTTTCGGCTATCGAACGCGGTTATCCCCAGATGGAAATCAGCAATGCATCTTACGAATATCAGAAGAGGATAGACAGCGGAGAAAGAGGTGTGGTTGGCGTTAACCGGTATCAAACATCCGCCGCCCCTTTGACCAATTTATTAAAAATAGATGAAAAAGTTCACGAAGACCAGGTTAGGAGATTAAAACACATCAAGCGCGTTCGCGATACCCGCCAGGTTTTACAAACTCTGTTAGAAATTAAGTTAGCCTGTCAGAACGATAAGAATGTTATGCCGTTTGTTATCGAAGCCGTGAGAGCATATGCTACGGAGCAGGAAATTTGCGATGTTTACCGTGATGTTTACGGTGAATACCACGACCCGGGTTATTTTTAATTCGAGGGAGCAACGATGTCACCTGAAAGAAAATTAAGAGTCTTGTTAGGCAAGCCCGGTCTGGACGGGCACGACCGCGGTATTAAAATAATCGCCCGCGGCTTTCGTGACGCCGGTTTTGAGGTGATATACACCGGTTTGCACCAGGAGCCGGAACAGATTGTGAACGCCGCTATCCAGGAGGATGCCGATTTGGTTGGATTAAGCTGCCTTTCCGGCGCGCATTTGTATCTCTTCGGTGAAGTGGTCAAGCAACTCCGGGAAAAGGGAGCCGGTGATGTGACAGTGATCGCCGGGGGCATCATCCCTGAAGAGGATATTCCTGCGCTCAAAGCCACCGGGGTTAAAGAGGTCTTTTTACCCGGCACTAAAATACAGGTAATGGTGGACTGGGTAAAGAAAAACGTTAAACCATTGTAATAAATCGTGTCATACATTCTGAAAATTAGATTCTATTCCCGCGTCCGGCAGATCAAACTAACAACATGAATAGGATTCGATAACAAAAGTTATGGAAAAAAGCCTAGCTGAAAAAATCATCCGCGGAGATGTGCGCGCGGCCGCCAAACTAATGCGCGGTATCGAGGATAACCTACCGGAAGCGATCAGTGAATTGCAGCAAATTTATCCTCACACCGGTAAAGCCTTCATTATTGGCATCACCGGTTCACCGGGTGTGGGTAAAAGCACACTGGTAGATGCCCTGATTACCAGTTTCCGCCAGAAACATAAGACTGTGGGCGTTGTGGCTATCGACCCTACCAGCCCTTTCACCGGTGGCGCTCTACTTGGTGACCGCGTCCGCATGGGCAAGCACAATACGGATAGTAGTGTATTCATCCGTAGTCTAGCCAGCCGCGGTTGGACAGGCGGTTTAGCCCGTGCGGCAACCAGTGTCATGCACATTATGGATGCCATGGGTAAACAGGTTATTATTGTCGAAGCTGTCGGCTCCGGGCAAGGTGAAGTTGATATCCGGAGGTTGGCAGATACAACGATAGTGGTGCTTTGCCCGGGTATGGGCGATGAAATTCAGATGATGAAGGCCGGTATTTTAGAAACCGCTGACCTGTATGTAATTAACAAGTCCGATAAGGAAGGCGCCGATATTTTGAAAACCCAGCTGGAAATAATGTTGGGTACCAAGCCAGATTACACCGGCACATGGAAGCCGGAGATCCTTATGATTGAAGCTATTAACGGTAAAGGCATCGATGGGGTCACGGAGGCTCTGTTGAAACACAAGGATTATCTCTACTCCGGGGCAGAGATTCTACACCGCCGCCGCGAAAGAGCCAAGCTGGAACTCGCTGAAGCCGTGGAATTCTCGTTGAGAAACCATGTGAAAAGCATCCTCGAAAGCCAGGAACTGGCGACGCTGGCGGACAATCTAGCTTTAAGAAAAACCGATCCCTACACCGCCGCCGAACAGGCCGTGCATAAAGCGCTCGGTAAACTCAAAGCTTAAACTCTATGTCATTTGCCTTTTATTCAACTATCCTCATCCTTATTTCCGTGATAGAATTACCGTTAATATATTCCTTTTGCGTCTATTAATGCAGTCTTTTTATGAACTACATACGGCAACACAAATGGCTGAGAGTTACGCTCCGAACTGCGCTGATCATCCTGGCAGTGTACCTAGCTTTGATTGTATTGGGTACGATACTTGCCATGGATATTCCCCGTGTTCGGGTAAAAGAAACGCCAGCGGTTGTCGGGTTGGAATATCAAAATGTAACATTTCCCAGCCACGACACTAAAATCCATTTGAAAGGTTGGTTTCTACCCGCTTCCGGAGAGAATACAATTATCATCGTTCATGGTGGATATCAGAACCGCGTAGACCCATTGGTAGACACCCTTCACCTTACCCGCGATCTGGTCGACAAAGGCTATAATGTTTTACTCTTCGACCAGCGGGGTCGTGGAGAATCAGGTGGTAAAGCTCGCTCTCTGATGCATGAGGATGAGGATATCAGTGGCGCGGTAGACTATCTAAAGAGTCTGGGATATCCTTCGAGGCGAATCGGTCTGATCGGATATTGCTCCGGTGCGGCATCGACCGTATTATTTGCCAGTCAAGAACAAATTGGAGGAATTGTTCTGGATGGCTGTTTTGCTGAATTGAAGGGGATGATCATCAGGCAGGCGCTGGAGAAAGGCATCCCGGAATGGATCCTGGATATGTTTTATAATGGATTGAATGTAAGCACGAGAATATTGTACGGATTCAAACCGTTTAATCCTGTTGAATTGGTGCCACAAATCTCCAGCCCCATTCTGTTTATTCACGGACAAAATGATATCCTGGTTACAGCGGCTGAGACTCAAGCCCTCATTAACGCAGCGAAAAACCCTCTAAACCAATCATGGGAAGTGCCCGGAGTAAACCACAGCGAAGCGTACCGCAACTATCCGGAAGAATATATTAACCGGCTGGATGCTTTCTTTAAAATAACCTTAAAATAAATCAACACCTGGCTAGTATTCCTCGGAGCAGTTTTTTAATGCCAATGATTTTTAACGGTTACGCAGTCTTATCAGACGGGTTATTCCTAAAGAGCAGCTTCCGCACGGGGTAATCGATTTCAATCCCTTCTTTTTGGAAGCGCGTGTGCAATTGCTTGATAAACTCATGCTTAAGGATAAATTGTGCCAGCCGGTCGATACCTTTCATCACCACCGAGAAATTGATGTTAGAATCAGCGAACTGCTTAAAACGCAACACCGGTTCAAAATCTTTAACACCGGCAGGATGGTTATTCATCAGATTTCTAGCCACCTCAAGCGCCACTTTCTCTACTTGGTCCAGGTTGCTGTTATAACTCACTCCGCAATCAACGCTAAAGGCCATGGACTCATCCGGTCTTTCGAAATCGGTCACAATGGCATCCGAGAGGCGGGAATTAGGCATAATTACCAAATTTCCCTGCCAGGTGCGAATTTTCGTCGTGCGCCACCCAATATCCTCGATATTACCCTCAGTGCCGTTATCCAGCATAATGTAATGCCCTTTGCGGACAATGGAATCTGTAATGACATATGTACCGGCGAGGAAGTTGCTTAGTGTGGATTGTAAAGCTAAGGCAACTGCGAGGCCGCCAATGCCCAAACCGGCAAGGATAGGACTGATATCGATGTTCAAGCGGCTCAACATCACCATAAACGCAATTACATAGATAATAACATCGATAATCCGGCGGAAGATGGGAACAAGACGATCGTCAATATCGGTTTCAGTTCTAGCAGCTATCTCGGTACCATACCATTCCAAGAGAGCATGCGCTACCCGGACCAAGGCAACAGCAACGATAGCAATATAAATGATGATAAAGCCTTTATGAATTACATCCAGGTAGTTGGCTAATCCTGGTAGCCGGGCAAGGGCGATCCAAACTCCGGATGCGATCAAAACCACGAAAACGGGAGCTGTCAGGGCTTTAATTATCAGGTCATCGATGATCATCTTGGTTTTGCGGGTGAATATGCTCACAACGCTGGTAAGAATAAATTTAGAAGCGAATGCCAGCAGCAGAAATCCGCTAAAAATCCCCGCGGAAATGCCCCAGCGAGTCCAATCGGCGGTGGTGGGCGCGAAAACGAAGTGCATAAATGGCTATTCCTTTCTGAATAAAAAAAATTGGGTTTCTCTGTACCCAAATAAAATGATACGTGGTCAGGATTTGGGTGTCAATACTGGAATGGGAGAGCTTCCTAAAAAACTCTCCCATTCCATATACCAACGGTCTTTAATAAAGACCAATTACAAATTGACTTATAGGACCTATTTTGCTTATTGTGCCTGAGTTGGCTGGACGATGAAGTCAGGAGAAATGGTGACAGTAGTGGCTGTAACTGATCCATCTGATCCCGTTGTACCGCTTACACTTACTGTCTGTCCGACTGTGACATCACTCAATGACCCGTCTCCGGTCTTCCGATAAGTGGTTCCCGTGGTTGTGATCACGTTTACAGTTGTACCTTGTATAGTTTTTATTGTAATTGTATTACCATCGACTTTTTCAACTGTACCCATCGTACCTCGTCCGAAGGCACCATTACCTCCCCCAGGGAAAGTGGTGCTGCCGGTAATCCCCCCTGGGAATTGCCCACGTTGAAAAGTCGTGGTGGGGCTTTGATTTTTCCCTACTGCCACGCCACTGGCAAAGGCGCCGCCGACTGAACCGGCAAATACCAATATACCGACGATCAACAAAATAAAGGTTTTCTGTTTCATTTATGTTTCTCCTTACTCATAACGTAATGCTTCGATGGGATTCAATCTAGCTGCCCGATAAGCAGGATAAATACCGAAAATAATACCGATGGCAGCGGACACAGAAACGGCCAAAATAAGCGTATCTGCAGATATAGTAGTAGTGATAGTACTGCCGCCAAGGCTAATGCCGGAAACGGCATGAGATACTATTATGCCGACCAAAACTCCAATTCCGCCTCCTACCAGAGCTAACAAACTGGATTCCACCAGGAATTGCATCAGGATATCGCGGCGTTTTGCGCCGACCGATTTACGTATACCGATTTCTCTGGTGCGTTCTGTAACCGATACCAGCATGATATTCATGATTCCGATACCTCCTACGAGCAGAGTGATTCCGGAGATCACCGCAAGGAATAACACCCATATTTGGGTCGAGGCCTTCAGGGAGTTTATCGTGTCCTGTTGATTACTGATAGTAAAATCATCGGTGCCGGTAGTGATTTTATGAGTTTGCCGGAGAATAGTCGTAACCTGACTGACAGCCAGGTCGGCTTTGTCAGCACTAACAACTTGCACATTAATCGTTTGCACATTTTGACTACCGGAAGTTGACCTTGATGAAGATAACCTCGATTGCACTGTGGTAATGGGAGCAATAATTACATCATCGGAGCTGCCCAAGCCGCTGCTACCTTTACTTTTTAAAACCCCGATTACTTTAAATTGTTTACTGTTGATTCTAATCGTTTGCCCAACCGCATTGTCAGTACCGAAAAGCGTTTCTGCCACACTGCTGCCCAATACAGCCACCAGTGTCTTTTTGTTTACATCAGCAGCGGTAATGAAGGAGCCCTGGGAAACCGAATAACTGCGTACGGATTGGTATTCCGGGGTAACGCCGATAACTTGTGTATAGGTGTTTTCTTTCCCGGCAACTACCTGACCAAACGTTTGAACCTGGGGCGCCACCGCTTTCACTGCAGTCGCAATGTCGGACGTTGCGATGGCGTTAACATCATCCATCGTTAAAGTACTCGCGCTGCCCATCCCTCCCCTGACTAATCCCTGAGTGGATGACCCTCCGGTCACGAACAACAGGTTTGAGCCCAGCGATTCGATGTTGGCCGTCACCGCTGCCTGTGATCCCCGGCCGATGGATACCAGGGAAATGACCGCCGCGACACCGATCACGATACCCAGAACAGTCAACAAAGAACGCATTTTATTGGCATTCAATGCACGTAATGCCGTTCTTATTATGTCCAGTATTTTCATTGTTTTCTCTCTTCTGAGGAAGGCTGATACGCCCATGCTGGTGTAATTCTCTCGTCCTTTATCATCTGTCCGTCCTTTAGAGAAATAATGCGCTGGTTATAACCAGCAATATCGTGTTCGTGGGTTACCATGACTATCGTGATGCCTTCCTCTTTATTCAAGCGTTGCATGATTTCCATAATTTCTAAACTTGACTTACTATCCAGATTACCGGTCGGCTCATCGGCGAGTATCAGGCTCGGATTGTTTACTAGCGCCCGGGCAATAGCAACCCGCTGTTGTTCCCCGCCCGAAAGTTGACTCGGTTTGTGTTGTGCCCGCTGGACTACTCCGACCTTTTCCAGCGCTTCCATTGCCCTTTTGGCGCGATTAGAGTTCTTCCCGTATAACATCGGTAGTTCCACATTGGTAATCGCTGTCGTTCTGGGTAATAAGTTGAAAGATTGAAACACGAATCCGATTTTCTTGTTGCGTAATTCCGCCAATTCGGAATCGGTAAGTTTATTCACTTCCTCTCCATCCAGAAAATAACTTCCGGAAGTGGGATTATCCAGGCACCCCAGTATATTCATCATGGTAGACTTGCCACATCCGGATGGTCCCATGATCGCCACCATTTCCCCTTGTTCCACTTTCAAACTCAATCCGCAAAGCGCCGGGACATCGATTTCCCCGATTTTGTAATTTTTAAAGATATTCTGCAGGTTAATCATTTTCGTTTCCTTGCTTAGATTAATTTCCCGGGAAAACGATCGTGCCGCCGCCGAATCCACCGGACGGAAAACCATTAATTCCAGTTCTGCGGGTAGTGGATGAAGATGAGGAAGTTGAGGATAAAATGACGACTACATATTCGCCGTTTTGTAAACCGCTTTTGACCTCGGTGTATGAACCATCATCGATACCGGTGGTAATAACTCGGGTCTCGGTTACCCCATTATTGATAACCTGAACCGTGGGTTGAGCCGTTGTACCACCAATCGCGGCATCTGGCACGACCAAGACATTGCTGGCTTCTTCAGTCACGATATCAGCTGTGGCACTCATGCCGGCAAGCAGTGTGACCTTATCCGGAACTATAAGGTTGATGGTTACAGAGTAGCTCACCACCCCAGACTGGGTTTTACCGGAGGAAGATATAGCAACCACTTCACCCGTTAAGGTTAAATCAGATAGGCTGCTAAGGGTTATATTGGCTTTTTGTCCTATCCTCACTGAGGGAACATCGATTTCATCAAGGACACCGTTGATTTGCATGATGCTGGGATCAACTATTTCTATGGCGACAGTGTTAGCGCCTACGGAATCGCCGGGATTGATATTCACCGTGGCAATAAGACCATCGATAGGTGACACTAACGTTGCATTTTCCAAAGCCTGTTCCGCTTTTGAGAGAGCTGCCTCGGCGCTGGAAATATCAAGTTCCTTAAGTTTTATTTCGAGTGGGTCAGCGGCAGCTTTCATCTCGGCTAGTTTATCTTCAGCTGCGGCCAAATTATCCTTCGCAATAGTAATTTGCATGGTCTTCAATTCTACTTGAACAGGATCTGGAGCGGCTGTCATGTTTGACAGGTTAGTTTGAGCATCTGCCAATGACGCCTTAGCTTGAGACAGCTGGTAAGTTTTTAGCTGGTAATCATAGATCCAATCCGGCCAGGTTGGGTTTTTATTATATTGCGCTAGAGCAGCATCGTAATTGCTTTGTGCGGTGGCCAGCGCTGTTGTAGCATTAAACACAGCAAATTGCGCATTCAATATCTGGGATGCTGTATATGAGTTTTGCAGCTTAGTGAGGTTATCTTGTGCGGTTGTTAAAGCTATTTGAGCACTTAAAACATTGGCTTCCGCCTGCGTGATATCCGCCGAAGTATAAGGAGATTTCACATTTTCGAGCGCTGTTTGGGCGGTTTCGAGGTTAATCTGTGCCTGAACTATGGCTTTATGCAAAGGAATAAGTGCTGTTTCATCAAGTGTTGCCAGTGTTTGTCCTTTTTTTACCGTCTCGCCTTCTTTCACCAACACATCAGCAACCGTACCGGCACTACCGAAAGTCAGGCTCTTGTCCGTTCCGTAAACCAAGTTGCCGCTAGAGCTTACAGTATTGGTCACTGTGCTTGTTTGCACAGCAACAAGTTGGGTATTATCTGCTGTTGCTGTATTTGTATTAGCGCCGGTCACCCACCGGTAAGTAAAATACCCACCGCCTGCGAGTCCTATCACCACCACCAGCAACACAATAATTTGCCAGAGTTTTAAAGATTTCATAGTTCACCCCCAAAAAACAGAAACCTAAATACACTTTGCCAGAGGATTGTTAAGAAATTATTATGGAGGTAACATCATTTTTATATTTGAGATAGCTCCTGACCGAGCTGACAACCAGAACCGAATAGAATAGTGGCTGCTTTGGATACCTTATTGCTGAATTTACTGTAATAAAGAAATAACCCGGGAGAGATCTGGGAAAAGTTATCGCCATCTATTTGGTTTCAACCAGAGGTAAACTAACTGTGAAACGACTCCCTTTACCAACTTCACTTGTAACACTAATTGTGCCCTGGTGGGCTTCAACAAGACGTTTGGCGATAGTAAGTCCCAACCCGTGGCCGCCGGTTGCTCGCGTCCGTGATTTATCTACACGGTAAAAACGCTCGAAGATATTAGGTATCTCTTCTACTGGTATACCTTCCCCGGTATCTTCAACAGCAATATCTACCGTCGAGAAATGGGGTATGAGCGTAACCATTACACTACCACCGGCAGGAGTATGAGCCAGAGCATTATCCAGCAGGTTGTGCAGGACCTGCAATATACGATGAAAATCGATTTCTACTAGTGGTGAAGATTCTGGCAGACTGGAGGTTACGGAAATGCTCTTTGCTTGAGCCTGGGGTTGTATGGCAGTGACTGATTGGTTAACCACCTCGTTTATCCCAACGGTTTGTTTCACCAGTTTTAATTCACCTGCTTCTGCCAGCGCCAGGTCTTGCAGGTCTTCTACCAGCCGGGATAACAACACGGCTTCTTCATATAGAGAATTAATCGTGTTCGAATCCGGTTGAACTACACCATCACGTATCGCTTCCAGATATCCCCTGATATTAGAGAGAGGTGTGCGCAACTCATGGGCAGTATCCGCTACCATATTTCGGCGTAATGTTTCGTTATGTTGTAAATCGTCTGCCATGACATTGAAAGCCGTGCCCAGTTCACCGATTTCCCCCTTACCGCTGAAAGGCACGCGCTGTGAAAAATCGCCTTGCCCCAGTTGCTTCGCAGAATTGGTGAGTACTCTAACCGGTGCAGAAATTCTCCGTGATATCCAGAATGTAATTATCAACGCAATGCCGATTGCAAGCAATCCGCCGATGATCAGAAAACGCGTAATGGTTTTCGCCAGCCCGGTGGTAATTGGATAAGGTATATTTTCCGGGTTAGTATAGAGCACACCCACCTGGATTTGTTGTGGCATCGTCGTTTGCGATGACATCCCCATAGTAGGTATTTGCCGGATGTACATCGGTATTCCGCTAGTTTTGGCTTTATATTGTTTGCCCACTTGGCTATGGTCTGTGGAGGCAATGACGACTCCATCAACCCCTGTGATGATGATATTCTGGTTGTCAATCCTGCTCAGTTCGTCTACACCGGTTTGTACGCCATCCCATGATAAATTACTCGCGTAATAACTGGAAAACATGTAGGTATATCGCGCCGACTGGTCCTGCAGCGCTTGGCGTCCGAATTGCTGTAATTGGTCACCGGTATTTCGATATACAAAAATAGACACCGTGCCAATAGCAACCATGATCACCAGGACGAAGGCTATCAATAGACGAAATTGCAGCTTATGTATCATTATTCGGTCCCGTTGAATTTATAGCCGGCGCCATATACCGTTTTAATATAATGGGGTTGGCCGGAATCAGCTTCCATTTTGCGGCGAAGATTAAGGATATGCACATCCACCGTACGGTCAAAACCTTCGAAATCGTAGCCAAAAACCATCTCGATAAGCTGTTCGCGACTAAAAACTCTGCCCGGTTCGCGCGACATCACCCCCAGAATTTTGAATTCAATGGGGGTAAGTTTTAAGGACCTGTCATTAATTTTTGCTTCCCGATTGGGGAAATTAATCACTAAATCACCGCGGACAATTTCTTCGGGGCCGCGCTGTAAGGCTTCTTCCGGGAGCCTTCTCAAAACCGCACGAACCCTGGCAGCCAGTTCCCGCGGACTAAAAGGTTTTGTCACGTAATCGTCGGCGCCGATACCCAGTCCCGTTAGTTTATCTTCTTCGGTTGTGCGAGCGGTTAACATGATGACCAACACATCGAATTCGTTCTTGATAGTCCGGCAGATTTCCAACCCATTAACCCCCGGCAACATCAGATCGAGTACTATCAGGTCTGGATGTACCTGGCGTGCCACCTCCAGGGCCTCATTCCCTTCCGACGCAGTAAATACCTTATAACCATCCCGTAGCAGATACAGTTTTACCAGCTCTACCGTTTTGGTATCGTCGTCCACTACAAGTACTTTTCTACCGGGCATTTGTCACCTCTTGTATTAATTCCTATCCTAGCTGAGAACAGAAGTGATGGGTGAATTTTCCTATTACTATCATATACTAGTCGGTAATTGTTAAGAAATAATTAAAACCGCTGCATGTTATTTTTAAGAAAAGTGTTTGATGGTTATTGCATGAGATTCATCAGAGTAAGGACTTGCTCTCGCCCCTCTTACTCCGTTTTCCCCGGAAAGAGTGTCCTGCCAACCAATGTCAATCCCACAGTTGGCTTAGTATTTGAATAAGTGAGGAGGAGGAAAGCGACTTCCTCCTCCTGCTGTGAACTTCATGTCTATTCTGTTACTTTCTTCTTGCTCAGATGTCAGCCTAGTTGGTAGTCGTTTTAGAAGACGTCGATGGGAGACTATAAGCCCCACAACCGCCACGACCGCCTCCGAAACCTCTTCCCATCATGCCCGGACCAAGCTCATCAATTCCCGCCGGTTTGGAATTCATCCAGGCTTTGTATGCATCTGCCTGCGCCTGGGTAATGGTACCGTTGGCAACCATTTCCGCCAGACGGGCGCCCAGTGCTTCAGTCCTCATCTCCGTTTGCGCTTGGTCGAAAGCCGCCTGAACCTTTGCCTGGTCGATTCCCAGAATCGTTGCCATCTTGGCAACAAGGGTGTTCGCCGGACTGGGGCTGCTGGTGGCATTATCTGCCAGCGCTATCCCGCCGATGGCTCCTAATACCACGACGACTGCTAGCACTATGCCTATGATAATATACTTTTTCTTGCGAGCCATTCGTGCTTCACCTCCTTTCATTTACACATGATAACAAGCAAATGTTAAGAGAATATTAGGAAAAAGATAAAGACAAAAGAAGGGGTGAAAACCTAGATTCATTCGTCGCGGAGTTTTTCGTAGTTCCTCAGAATGATAGGGGGAGATTGGGGGGTTTTAAGAAACCCTTTCTTCACGGCCGCATTTACGGCAGATGCGGTAGAGCACGGATTTCTTCTGGTTGGTATTAGCGTCGACACGTTCCAAGCGGATAACCCGCTGCCACTCACTTCTCCCGCAAGCCGGACATTTCATGGCTATATGATAGCACAAGCACCAAAGATAGAAGCGACTTCTATCACAGACACGCACGGCCGCCTACCTCATGATTAAATTAGCAAAATTCAAGGGGGTTTAATATGTGGTGGATGATGCGCGGTTTTGATGGCGGTTTGTGGTGGTTAGGTGGTCTGTTTATGCTGATTTTCTGGGGTGGTATTATAGCTCTTGTAGTTTGGGGTATTATCAGACTTAGCAGACACAGTACCATGACTTCTACCCGGGGCTCACCGCTGGATCTTGCCAAGGAACGTTACGCCAAAGGCGAAATCACCAAGGAACAATTCGAGCAGATCAAAAAAGACCTGAGTTAGCGAAATGAATAAAACAAACGTAGCGAGCGATGATAAAAAGCTTGTAATATCGACTGTCGATGCATATTTGGATCTTCTCCCTGCCGACCAAAAGGCAACATTGAGCAAGCTCCGACAGGTAATAAAGAAAGCAGCGCCTGAAGCCAAAGAAGAAATTAATTATCGGATTCCCGTTTATAAGCACTACGGTTGGCTTGTGGCTTTCTCGGCTCACAAAGATTACCTGAGTTTCACCGTGATGCGAGAAGAACTGGTCAATTCTTTTGCCGCGGAATTGAAAGGATTCAAATACAGCGGCACTACTATTCATTTCACCCCGGAAAAACCACTTCCGGCGGGGCTCGTAACCAAGCTCGTGAAAGCGCGCGTAGCAGAGAACGAAAACAAATCCCGTAAATAGTTCTACAAACGGACTTCGATTCTGAAATACAGATGTATATCTTTTATGCCGCCCGTGAAAACATATTTTACTATATAATAACGAACGATGTTCTATTACTACTTGCGTTTTAATGTATCGCTTCTTTGTAGGCTCTTGTTGCACTGTAAAGTAACCGGTAAAAGAAACCTACCGCAACATAACGCTTGCATAGTAGTTGCTAACCATGTTAACTTGTTGGATTCTCCCATTCTCGGGGTGAGTCTTGGACGCAGAGTATATTTCATGGCTAAGGAAGAGGTTTTTCATTCCCGTTTTCTTGGCTGGTTGGCAGAACAAAGCGGGGCTTTCCCGGTAGCGAAAGGCAAACTTGACCGGCGTGCCGGACGAAGGGCTTCGGAGATCCTTGCCGCAGGTGAGGTGCTTATCATCCTCCCCGAGGGTCGACGCAGTTCAGACGGCAAACTCGGGCACGCCTATCCGGGTGTAGCTTTATTAGCCAGCAAAGCCGGAGTGCCGATCGTACCCGTAGGTATCAGTGGAACAGGACAGTTGATCGGGAAATGGTGGTTTCTGAAACGACCCAGCATCACCGTTAATATCGGGCAGCCTTTCACACTTCCTAATTCCACTGACAAATTGAGCAAAGAAGAAATCGCTCATCTGACCGATGAAATTATGATGCGTATCGCTCAGCTTATACCACCGGAGTATCGCGGTCGCTATAACGTTAAGTAAAACTTCCCAAGTTTTAACTCTTAAGTTTTTAAGATATCATATACTTGTCTTGAGGAAAATCCATGAAACGTATCGTGTTCATAGTTCTTACCGTCCTGGCGGCGATTATCGTAGCTTTTTGTTTATGGCCATCGGGTTCCAGGTTTGATAGAAATCTGAACGTAATCACCAAACCTTATCGTTTTAGTTTAATTAAGTGGGAATTCGGTGCCATTACCAGTGAAACATGGCAATCTCTTCTTGTTCACGAGTCTCCCACCAAGAGTGACATCGTTGTTGCCTACTTTAGTGCTATCCAATCAGGTAAACTGACAACCAGTGACGGAATTCCTGTGGCTAAACTCAGACAACGCGTTGAAAAAATCATTCAACAACAAGTCAGAATAGTGATCAGTGAGTGCGGGATTAAAAATCCCTGGAACAACTTTCTGGGAATACATTTCCCGCCTTTGAGCTTTGTACTGAGCACACCACCGGATATTCTCGTGACCTCTCCCCGAGATAAAATCGAAATTCTGAAAGAAGTCCGGCTGCAACCGAATTTGACCACTGCGGAAATGGAGTCTATCGAATCAAAGACCGAAAAATTATCGGTTTCAGCGATGGTGATGAACCTCGGTGGTATTGGAACTTTTCCGGCTTTCATTAATAACGAAGCTAGTCTGCCTGAAGTTCTTAACGATGCCGCTCACGAATGGATACACCAGTACCTGGCTTTTAAACCTCTGGGCTTCCGTTATGTGCTTGATCTTCTCGGGGTTTCTCCCAACTACGAGATCGTAACCATCAACGAAACTGTTGCCGGGATATTCGGTGATGAAATAGGCGCCCTGGTCTACAACAAATATTATGCCTCTTACTACACTCAGACTTCGAACCAGCCATCGGGCGATTCTCAACCCTTCGATTTTAACGCTGCGATGCGCAGTATACGTTTGACCGTCGACGGACTTTTAGCCCAGAGGCAGATCGACCAGGCGGAACAATATATGGAAACCCAGCGGCAATTTCTGCAGACAAAAGGTTATTATATACGGAAATTGAATCAGGCTTACTTCGCTTTCAACGGGACCTATGCATCCAGTCCTACCTCCATCAGTCCTATCGGTGCCAAAATCAAAGAAATACGTAGTGAAAGTCTATCTATTAAAGCTTTCCTCGCCACTATGTCCCGTATCACCGATTTATATCGGTTAAACGCCTTACATTAATTCACGAAATGCCGGAGCAATAATCGATTCAACATAGATTTACTGGTCCCCCTTTTTCCGATAGCGGTTATCAAGTTGATAAACCAACCTGGGGCGGAATATAATCAAATCCAAAAGCATTCATAGAGTTAACCACCTAAAACGGTACCCTTAGATCTTTTTTCATCGGAAAATCGCAAGTAGTGCCAGCCAACGAGAACAGTAAAGGGGGTACAATATGACGAACGGTTCGTTAATCACTGAAGAAATGAAAGCCGCCATCGCGGTAGAGTCGGAACCCTCGTTTTACGAGATCGAAAAAGAGGCGATCCGGCGTTGGGCGGATGCCATTGGAGATTCAAATCCTCTATATCACGACGAAGAATACGCCAAAAAACTGGGGTATAGCAGCCTCATTGCTCCCCCTACATTCTTGCCGCACTATGGATATCCTTTGATAAAAGGAAAAAGCAAAGTATCAATCAAAAGCCCACTGGCGCGGAACCTGAACGGGGGAGGCGAAATTGAGATATTTCAGTGTTTACAGGCAGGCGATAAGGTTTCCCAAACGACTAAACTTGCCGAAATAGTCGAAAAGGAAGGCAGGTTGGGCAAGATGCTTTTATTTATCTCGGAGAGCACCGTTCGTAACATTAAAGGTGAGGTAATGTCTAAAGCCCGTCATATCGAAATAACTTACTGAACGCATCCTTCAATCTTTTGAGTCCGAAAAATTGCACGTACGAGGTGAGCATGATAAACGAAAAAGAAAATGCCAATAACGAAGTAATGGTTCGCACTACTTCCGCGCTTGATTGCGGTGGCAGATGTCCGTTACGCATGTATGTTAAAGATGGAGTCATTACACGGATTGAAACAGACGATTGTGAAAATACCGATAGGCAACTGCGCGCCTGCTGGCGTGGGCGCGCTTATCGCCACTGGATTTATCACCCCGACCGTTTGAAATACCCTATGAAGCGGGTGGGTGAAAAAGGTAGCGGCAAGTTCGAACGCATTTCCTGGGATGAGGCGATGGATACCATCGTCAACCAATTGAAACGAGTAAAAGAAAACTATGGGAACTCCAGCATCTTTTTTTCTTCGGCGGGTCACATGGGGGCTTTGCACACGTCGGCTGCCCTGGCTAAAGCGCTGTCGATGTTCGGGGGATATACCACTCACTACGGCAACATTTCTTCAGAAGGTGCGGTGTGGGCAGTGCAAACCTCCTACGGTGATGTCATGGTGGGGAATAACCGCGAAGACCTTATCAACTCCAAATTGATCGTCATGTGGGGTTGGGATCCGGTCAGGATGATATCGGGTTCAGATAACATCGTCAATCTTGTCAAAGCTAAGGAAAAGGGCATTCCGATAATTGTGATCGACCCCCGTTACACCGATTCGGCCGCGACCTTTGCCTCCGAGTGGATACCTATTTATCCGGGAACGGATGGCGCCATGATGGTAGCGATGGCCAACGTAATTATCAAAAATAATCTTCAGGATCAGATATTCCTGGATAGGTATACGATTGGTTTCGATAAGTTCCGCGAATACGTCTTGGGCCAAGAGGACGGGATCGAAAAAACCCCGGAGTGGGCGGAGAAAATCACCGGGGTCCCGGCGCCGACGATAGAGAGATTAGCAAAAATATACGGGGCCACCAAACCCGCCTGCTTAATGGATTGCCAGGGGCCTGCCCGGGCTGCGGAAGGAGAGCAATATAATCGGTGTGCCATCGCGCTGACCGTTATGACAGGGAACATCGGTAAGCACGGCGGCAGCGCCTGCGGCGGACTGATGGGTATTCCGTTCGGGCATATGTTCCGCGCTATCGGTATCCCCGGAATCAGAAACCCGGTCGAAGCCGGGGGGCCATCGGTCCGTGGCTCCTTGGACCTCAAGGAAAGGCTGGTGCGGCGTATCCATATTAACAAAGTATTCGATGGATTTTTAAAGGGTAAAGCCGGCGGTTATCCCGCCGACATCAAAATGGCCTGGTTCGCCGGCGGCAACCCACTGAATCAACGCGGTAACACCAACAAGGGTGTAGAAGCACTCAAACAACTCGAATTCATGGTTGTGCAGGATTTGTTCCTCACCCCTACCGCCCGTTATGCAGACATCGTACTTCCGGTAGCCAGCTTCGCTGAAAAGAACGACTTAACCCGACCATGGCCGTCAGGTCCCTATCTTACAGTCATGAACCAGGCAATCAAACCCATCGGAGAGAGTAAAACCGATTGGCAAATAGGTTGTCTGCTGGCAGAGAAACTGGGCTATAAAGACTTCAATAATTACACCGAAGAAGAATGGCTGCGGTTATTTGTAAAAACTCAACCGGAATACCAGCAATATGTCAAAGATTACGATAAATTCAGAAACGAAGGGATTCAGCGGATTGAATTTGAAGAGCCTTACGTTGCTTTCAAAAAACAAATCGATGACCCGGAACATAACCCCTTCCCTACCCCTTCCGGCAAGATCGAAATTTATTCGGCAAGAGTGGCCGAACTCAACGACCCGCTCTGCCCGCCGATCCCCAAATATATACCAACCTGGGAAAACAGAGATGATCCGCTGTTCAAAAAGTATCCGCTACAACTACTTTCACCCCATCCCAGAGTGCGGGTACATTCCACCTTGCAGAAAGTGGACTGGCTGGAAGAGGTTGATCCGCACATGATGTGGATCAATCCGGTAGATGCTGCATCCAGGGGTATTCTTCATGGAGATACTTGTTACGTTTTCAATGACCGCGGGAAGCTGGCTATAAAAGCGAAAGTAACTAAACGGATCATGCCCGGTGTTATCGCAATTTATGAGGGAGCCTGGTTTAACCCCGATGAAAAAGGGATTGACCGCGGCGGTTGTGTCAACGTGTTAACCAATGATGCCTACTCACCGGGAGGGGCTGCAGCCTTAAAAACAGCGCTGGTAGAAGTGGCAGTGGGAGAGGAGGCATAAGATGCAAAGAGGTTTTTATTTCGATCAAAGCCGCTGCACCGGGTGTTATGCCTGCACAATAGCCTGTAAAGATGACCACGATATCCCTGCCGGACCCGCCAAATGGCTGCGGCTGAGTTATCGTGAAGAAGGCGAATTCCCCCGCTTATTTGTCAGCTACGTCGTTTCGCCCTGTTACCAATGCGCCGAGCCCCTGTGTGCTTATGTCTGCCCCAATGAGGCAATATGCAAACGCGAAGAAGATGGTATCGTGGTCGTGGACCGCGATAAGTGCCGGGGTGAAATCACCTGCGGGATTATCGATGAAAAATCCATGGGTCCCGATTTTCTTTACGGGGAAGGACAGTCTCCCTGCCAGATCGCCTGTCCCGCTCATGTCCAGGTTCCGGCATATGTCAATCTGGCCGCTAAAGGCAGGTTTAAGGAAGCGTTGGACATTGTGCGCCAGCACATGCCCCTTCCTTCGATTTGCGGTAAGGTCTGCATGCATCCCTGTGAAACTGTATGTAAACGACAGGATCTCGACGACCCGATAGCCATCATGGCGATCAAAGGTTTCCTGGCAGACAATGTTGAGCAGAGTATACCTTCTCCTATTCCACGTATCTATGACAAATCAGTAGCAATCGTTGGTTCCGGACCGGCCGGACTGGCATCTGCCAATGATTTGATCAGAAAAGGTTACGGAGTAACTATATTTGAAGCCATGACGGTTGCCGGCGGTATGCTGGTGGCAGGAGTACCCGCCCACCGACTCCCACGCTACGCTACCGAGCGGGATATTAATTACTTGAGGGCTTTGGGCATCGAAATTCGGACCAGCAGTCCGGTTAATTTAAAAGACGGCATCGCCCATCTTTTGGCAGATGGTTTCAGCGCAGTTTTATTAGCCCTGGGAGCCCACAAAGGACAAAAGCTCGATCTCCCCGGTGCTAACCTTAACGGGGTGCTAACAGGCACTGACTTTATGCGTGCGGTTAATATGGGCGAAGACGCTCCCGTTGGAAACAGCATCGCTGTGGTAGGTGGCGGGAATGTCGCTATCGACTGCGCTCGGTCTGCCATCCGCCTGGGAGCAAAGGAAGCACATGTAATTTGTCTGGAATCACGGGATAAGATACCCGCGGATAAAGACGAAGTCAAACAGGCGATTCAGGAAGGCGTCATATTGCATACATCCTCGACTACTACTAAAATCAACCGCCAGCATTCTCATGTTGACGGTATCCGGATGCAGAGAATCTCCAACCTCGTTTTCTCAGAAGACGGTAAGATCAGTTTCAGTAAACAATCCGGGACCGGTGAAACCCTAAAGGTGAGTACTGTTATTTTCGCGATAGGCCAGTCACCTGACCTGACCGGCCTATCAACTGAAGCGGATATTAAAATAAAAACCTCCGGAAGTATTTCTGCCGACCCTCAAACCATGATGACCGGCAGAAAAGGCGTCTTCGCCGCCGGAGATTGTTCGAACGGAGCGACCAGTATTGTGGAAGCGATCGCCAGCGGGCAGCGGGCGGCTTTTTTCATCGACCGTTATTTGCAAGAGGAGAATCTGCCGGTGAGAACGAAATCGGTCATCGATCCGGCAACGATAAAAGTAAATATCCCACCCGACAAGCAGAAACAACGCCGCGAATCTATGTCCCTGCTTTCGGTCAAGGATAGATCCTCTAATTTTAAAGAAGTAGCCAAGGGTTATAGTCAAGCAGCTGTTATTGCTGAGGCAAAACGTTGTCTGAACTGCGCCGGACATTTATGCAAAGATGTTTGTCCTTATAGCGCTCCGCAGTTTGCTATTGAGGAAAAAGCTAAAATGCAGAAGTGCGACCTCTGTCTGGAACGCTGGGCGCAGGGCAAAAAACCTATCTGTGTCGAAGGTTGCCTGCCGCGGGCTCTGGACGCCGGCACAATCGATGAATTGAGAGAAAAATACGGAAACAATACAGGGGCGCACGATTTTGTGTATTCGTTGGTGACCAAGCCATCGGTCATACACAAAAAGAAGGGACAACCGGTCGGGTTAATTAAATGAGTTGAATATAAAGTAAATTAGAAAGCCCCCTGCTGCATGAGGGGTGAAGGTTCAAGATGAACGGATATGCGATATTTATCCTTGCATCCCTCATCATAAAATTAGGGATCGATTTGCTGACCAGCCTGTTGAATATTAAGGCTCTACGCTTCAAATTGCCAACTGAACTGCAAGGTCTGTACAATCCGGATGAATATCGCAAATCACAGGAATATCTGCGTGTATCGACAATCACCGATCTGATAGAGAAAACTTTTTCGCTGGCGATAACTCTGGTTTTCTGGTTCATCGGCGGATTCAACGCTCTGGATAATGTCATCCGCGGATGGGGCTTCGCCCTTATCTTGGATGGGTTGTTTTACCTTGGTATTATTTATGTGGCTATCGCCGTCCTTACTTTACCCTTCGGTATCTATAATACGTTCGTTATTGAGCAGCGCTTTGGTTTTAACCGCACCTCACCTCGTACTTTCCTTGGTGATATCGTGAAAATGTTGATATTAGGTGCCATATTGGGAGGAGCATTGCTCGCCTGGGCGTTGGCGCTCTTTCAATACGCGGGGTCATGGGCATGGGTTTACGGCTGGTTAGGAATTGTCCTCTTTTCAATCGTGACTCAATTCGTTGCCCCGGCGTGGATCATGCCGCTCTTTAATAAATTCAAACCGATGACGCCGGGCGAGTTGAAAGAGGCGATACTTACATATGCACACTCCGTAAACTTCCCGATTAAAAATATACTGGTTATGGATGGCTCCAGACGATCTTCAAAATCAAATGCATTTTTCACGGGATTTGGTCCCAACAAACGCATTGCCCTGTTCGACACATTGATTGAAAAACATAATAAAGATGAAATCGTAGCGATACTGGCTCACGAAATCGGACATTATAAAAAGAAGCACATTATAAAAAGTATGATTATCAGCGTAGCGTATAGCGGATTGATACTTTTTCTATTTTCGGTATTTCTCGACCAACCTTCTCTTTATAAGGCTTTTTATATGGATCACCAGCCTATTTATGCCGGGATTGTTTTCTTCATCTTACTGTCAACACCGCTGAATATTATTTTTTCCATAATCAGCCAGAGTATTTCCCGCAAAGACGAAAGCTCAGCCGATATCTTTGCTGCGGATACTATCGGGGAAAAGCAAAATATGATAGAAGCCTTAAAAAAACTCTCAACGACGAATCTTTCTAATCTTACACCTCATAAGTTGTATGTATTCATAAATTATTCTCATCCTCCGCTCTTACAGCGATTACAAACAATCAAAAAGAGGATATCGAGAGATAATAGTTTATGAGGAGCAAAATGCCATCGAAAAGATTGAGTATAATAGAAAGAAAACCAAGGAAGGAGATAAGGAATGGAGAATGAAGACCGTATTGCTGCCCTGGAAAAGAAATTCCGTGGCATTGGAACTCAATTGCGTTGGTGGGGTGTCCTGGTAGGTATTGTTGGCATTGTGATGGCCATATTTGATATCAGCGGTGATAACGTGATAATTGCGCTGGGGTTCGTAGTCGCATTACAGGGTGCCCTGATACGTTATTATTTTGCCTAGCAGCAATTCAGACCTGAGCCGCCGAGGAATCGAACCTCGAACCTAATGATTAAGAGTCATACCTATGCACTCAAAATGCTTAACAAATTAACAGTCTCTGAACTCGCACAGTTAAGCAATTTGAGCAAAGCCTATATCTCACAAGTAAAGCATGGTAAAAGACCACCTTCTGAAAAGTTAATTACTGCCCTACTAAGCCTAGAACAACATCGAGAACCAGGTAAAGATTATTTGGCTCTTTTTATACAGTCTAGGAATGCTAGGGCGGTCAGTCCAAACACGCTGTTGTATTACAATAGTAGACTGGCGGATTTTGTTCAAAGAATAGATATACTTAAGGTTTCCAAAAGTGACATCGAACAATATTTGAACTCAATACCACCGAATAATAATGGTTATGCAACTCGGCACGCTTCCTACAGAGCAATAAGAGCATTCTATAACTGGTTGAGTCTAGAGTATGGCTTTGATAATCCCGTTATCAATATCTCCGCCCCAATTGTAGGTAAACCTATATTATCGAGTCTTACCAAAGCACAGGTAACAATTCTTATTGAAAAAGCTGACAACTTAAGGGACAAGGCTATCATTGCTCTGTTTACCGAAAGTGGCCTGAGGCTAACCGAACTAACGCACATAAAGTCCGTAGACATTGACTGGCAGACTAAGACCATTAGAGTATTGGGCAAAGGTCGTAAAGAGGCTCTAGCGCCATTTGGCGAGCTCTCCCGACAGTATCTAATCCAGTGGCTTGCCCAATATCAACCCAGCGGAAATATCTGGGGTCTAAACGAATGGGGCATAGTCTCGATGCTCAGACGACTAGAGAAGGCTACTGGTCTGCCCTGTAACCCGCATACCTTTCGCCGGACATTTGCTTGTCTATTGCGTAAAGCTGGGGTAGACACTATGACAATCAAGGATTTGGGTAGATGGGAGTCGTTGGAAATGGTGCAGAGGTACACAAGGTCAGTGAATTTTCAGGACAGCTTGAAGTTTTACAAGGCACCTTTATCTTAAGGTAATCAATGATATTTCAACGATTGTACTTTGTATTCTTGTATCTCGTCTTCGTACACGACAATCGTTTTACCGTCACGCTCAATTCGCACAATGTATAAATAAACAATATTTCCGCTACCCATAGTTATGTAGTAGTAATTATCAACTGTTCCGATTTTACCATCGTATTTTTCGAGAGAATATTCTCTGGTTGATAGACTATTATGTTTCTCGATTGTCCTTACAACAACTTTTTGCCCTTTTATGAATCTGGCAGACATCGTATTCCTCTTACAGAATAATTGTGTCTGGTGGTTTTGCCCGTTATGTTATATCAAAGTATTCTTATTGTCAACCTACCGAAACTCACGCGTAGAGCTCCAGGGTAGAATTTAAGAAGATTGAGAATCTACTCTACAAAGGTATGTTTGTTAAACAATGAATATAAATATTTGATTCCGTTTGCCTTCTTTATAATGGAGAAATTAATACCGACTAGAACATAATACCTTCCATTATCGCTCATTCTATACCATAATTGAGGGGTGACAAAGCAGTAACATAGCTGCCGTAATACACATATTCGATATTATCGGCCGTAGAGTCTAATCTCAGCGAAAAATCTATTGAGTCGCTCATAAATGCCGAATACTATGGTACAAGGAGATATGAAATGGGCTGTCTTTGTAGAGAAGGTGCTAAACAATGTATTTGGTGGATTACCCGTGAATTTAACAATACATCAAAATGTTACTGTGTAAATCCAGAAGTAATAATTCAGACAAAAATTATGTGTGATGGAAATCAAAATCGACTTGTTGTGAAACGGGAAAAAATGTACCCAGAGGTATACGAGCAGAGTAAGATGTTAGTTCACTGACCTTCAATGAGAAATAAGGCCCCGACTTTCAACGTAAGGGCTCCTTTCTTTCTGTAAGCCATAAAAAAGGGCATCTGGTTGCTGGGATTTCTTTTTCATTTTTCCAATTTCTTGTTTCTGAGAGTTTTGACAATCGTACACGATAGTATTAGAATTGGTGTCGCTGCTTATTATTATAGTCAAAATACTTTAGGAGGTTTCAGATGATGACTGACCAACAAATCAAGGATGGAATTCGTGGTTTTCTTAAAGCAATGACGGCAGGAGATACAAAGAGCGCTCTTTCGTTTTTGACAGATGATGCCGTATGGATAGCCCCTCAGGGCACATTTAGAGGAATCGCCCAGATTGAGAAGCTAATAACGTGGTCAAACACTTATAGCAAGGATAATAAGGTTACAGAGAATGGTATAGGTATCATTACACAGGGAGACATGGGAGTGATTGAGCACAAATTATCCGGCATATATCATGGAAAGAAATGGGAATCACCGGCCGTGTGCATATATGAATTCAAAAACGGTAAAATAGCGAGTATGCGAGGATTCTACGATGCATTATCTCAAGCCCAACAAGCATCAAAAGGCATGGCCAATTGGATGGTAAATATGGTCGTAAATTCTTCACGGAAGGGATTGAAATAGATTTAATAATTTACCTTATTAATAAACAGAGAGCCAATTTCATTATATATAGTATCGGTATAATGAGATAGGCTATATTCTAGCATCGGTTATATCTCCCAGAGACTTTCTTTCTGCAAACTGAAATAAAGTGCATTGAGCCAGTTGTTTATGGACTAAAGCGTTTACATTCGGTTTATTCTAAATCTTTTGTGGGTGACCAAAGATAAGCATATCTGCTTCTCTCGGACATTGCCATCCATTTTAGACGGAAGAATATTTTATGGATTATATTTTTCATTGACAATATACGTCCTGAATTTAGTCTGTTTAAATATATAACGAATTTTTGATGAAAACGTTACGCAAAAACTTGAGCCTAGCGTTGTTATTCAAAAAACCGCCTAATTAATATCTCACAAATCGGGATCAGGCGAGTCCGATTTTATTGGTAAATTCTAAATACCTGGCATTAATGCGAAGTATTCTTCCTTTCAAATGAGGGTTTAAGACAATCCCACCGTCAAGTTTAACTAGATATTCATCAGGATGCTCGGCATTAGGTAAAGCTTCGATGTAACCAGTTTGATGCTGTAATGTTCTATCGATTGGATAATCCTCGGATATTCTGACGTAATTCCCTACCTCGATTTTCATATGAAAACTCCTTATTCGCGTCCAATGGCCACCTATCCTTGGGTGCTGAAGATATTTAATCTCTGTGCCGGTTCCCAAGCAATTACCATTTTACTTAACTTATAATCACACATATCGCCTATAAGAACAACCCCCCAATATTTGTTTTCATGTATTGTGCCATGAAGATGTTCGGGTAACCCCATTCCCTTTAATTTATCCCCGGTTCAAAAGGCTACATAGATACACTGACGCTCTGTAATCCCAAAATAGACCGTCTTAATGGGTAGGGTGGCTCTTTGGTACTCGATAGAACAGATGTACTACCCTACGACGCTCCACTTAACCAGATTATTACCTGGCAATACCGTCAAATACGAAGGCCTGTTTTTGAGAATGGTACAGTAATGGTATACTTCAATCCAAATTGGAGGCTAGAATCTTTTTAATTTCAAGATAGTTTGAAGTTCCACAAGGCACTATTATCCTGAAGATAAGGTAGGCGTGGAGAGCATAATAGTTATGTTAATTCTGATACCCACTATTGCGCCCACATTGGCTTTAATGTAGCCACTTAATGGTAAGATGATTTGTTTAAAACACTGGGGCATCCAACTTTACGGAACGAACGGTTTGCGAGATTGTATTAAAGAATGCTGCCAACGCTGCAAATCCAGCCCACCGTACACTACCTTCGTAGTACGCTCATAATTCGCAATCCCGGGAAAATCTGGCTTTTTTTTCTGACAGGCATAGCAAAGTGTATCGTCATTATATGAGGATAACCTTGCGCTACACATATTACATCTTCTGACGCTGTTAGGCGCATTGTTGCTCTTCAAATTAAATAAACCTCATTTAACTACACTATAATTAATTCTATTTCATTTTGCTTAACAAACAATGGGTCAAACGTGTACCGAGGATTAGTGCTTTAGTCCACATATGGGAGAAAAGATTATATAAGAAATATCTAACATTTAGGCAAGTGGAACACCGTTATTCGATTCGCCCAGATAGTTAAGATCGTTGACCGACAAATACAATAAGATTATCATTCAAACAGGGGTTGTTAATGTGAGATTTGCAAAGCAAGTAACTGTCATAGCTGTAATATTATCGTGTGTTATTTTGCCAGCGTGTAGCAATAAACACGAATCCCAGACTCTATCTAACACTTCTTGGACATTAAAATCTCTTGGAAATGCGAATAACATGGCTCTTGTATTGCATGGTGGAACCATTAATTTAACATTTAGTGATGACCAAAAATCATATAGTGGATTTGACAGCGTAAATTCTTATGGTGGTACTTGTAAAATAAAAGGGAATACCATTTCAATAGGGACAACAACCCAAACCCTGATAGGTACAACAGACCAAGAGCTTAGTAGACAATTAGCAACCTATCATAATTTGTTGCCGCAGGCTAGTAGTTTTAACATTACTAACGATGAATTGACGCTTAATTGTGATGGGGGTCAGTTATTAATATTTTCGCGAGTGGGTCCATAAGTTGCTAAACGGGTAAATAACCCCTTTTCTGTTAGCCAAAAATAAGTGCATACCTCAAACAGAAGATATACGAGGCTAAAATAAGACCTATGCGTGAAAAGAGGTGACCATTTCTATGACAATTAATGGTAAAATATTTGCGCAATGAAAATTACTGAATTATTTCCAGATGAGTTTATCCGTAAACACTCACAATATGGTAGCCTCCAAGAAATGGTAACAGCTAGCGGTGTTGGAGACATGAAGAACGTCCTTACTCCACCGTTCGCTATTTTCTGCACCTACATGACCGATTTCCATAGTTGGGAAGTCATGTGTAGAGCAGCTAAAGCGGAATATCTCCAAAGGCAAAACAAACAATAAGGGGTGTCTCGCGGCACCCATCAAATTATTTGGTCTTGAAAAAAAGCCTTAACAAATCCGTTAGTAAAATTCCCTCTTTCTGTAAGCCCCAAATAAGCTAATCATCAAAACATTTACCCATATGTTACCCATTCTTTACGCATTCATTACTCTACTTGCACAACGTAACATTTTCTTTACCTGACTACTGTAATGTAAAAGTATAGGTTACAAGAAAGGAGCCACGAAATGGCAAACATTGCAAAATCAGTTGAATTAGTCGGTAAGGTAATTGGATTGTTACTTGGTGATGGTTTTACATCCCCAAGCGAGAAATATCCTGAAACATATTTAAGAAACAAATAATATCAATTACTAAAATCAACCAAGAGAGCCCCTACGCCACCAAATGTAGGGGCTCTTTTCTTTCTGTAAGCCAAAAATTAGGCCGTTCACCCGACTCTACTCAATGAGTTGCGATGTTGTCCCAGGAATTTCCCTAATTTTATCATTCAAAATCGTTACTTCGTCGGCTGTGAACTGGGGGTTATTCTTTGTAATTTCAAATTCGAGATATTTGGCATTCGATACCCAGGTATCTTTGCCGTTTCTTATTTGTTCCTTATCAATAAACCAGCCTGGATATACAACAATCCCTATGATATTGAAAGGTCTTTGAATGATATTTGATGGTATTATCTCACGTAACCGTTTGACGTTTCTTCGCACTTGTTCAATCGGGCTGGAGTCATGTGGGTGACCTGTTAATGTTACACTGTTGCCGTCAAATTCTATATTTGCAGGCGGGGATTGAGGTCTACTGCGAGTTTTGGTTTCAACAACAAATATTCCATAAGTAGACACGATAATATGGTCTAAATTGAATTTATCCTTATTTTTCTCAAGCACAATATCATGATACACATAACAACCTGTACGACGGACTAGATTCTCTAAGCATTCTGCTACAAACCTTTCACCGTCACGTCCCAATTTATTGTTCCGTATCTCTTTTTTTATTTCTCTTAACTTCCAATAACCGTAAATAACCAAAATTAACACTACTAGAGTAGGAGAAATCAGAAATATTGGTTCGAGGGGTATTTTTACTAACGCAATCGTCCATTCCATTAAGATACCTGCGATTAATACTCCCGAAACTACAATCCAAAGCAATGATTGCCCCTGAAGTTCACCTATCTTTTCATCTAATGACTGTCCGGGGCGGCGTAAATATTTATCATCCAAAGGGCTTTTTGTATTAGATGTTTTCTTCTTGGACATAAATTGATTATCCTTTGCCATTATTTGATAACCAAGACTTTACTTAATGCATACATTATACACAACTGCAAGTCTAAAAATAAGGTGATCTATTTTCAAAATACTTAATTGACAATAATATCACTTGCGACCTTCCAGATGTAGTGCTAGAATTGGCGTACTCAAACCTCTTGAAATTGGGAGGGAACTGACCATTCAGGAAGCTGACTTTGGGGAGAAACGCCAACAATGGGTAGATGCTATAACTAAGAAGTTTGCCGACGATTTTACTGAGTCTGAAATCGTGAATTGGTTGGTACAAAAAGGTTTTAACAGACAAATAGCTCGAGAAATAGTGAGAGACGTGGCAACTCGTGAGTCAAACGCCATGAGCAAGGCAGGAAAACGAAAAGCTCCATGGCAAATTATCCTTGGTTCTGTTCTAATCACAGTCGGAGTAGTTGTCCCAGTAGTACAATTTATTAACGATACAAAAGTAGTTATTATTTGGTACGGAATTATATTAGTGGGTATTGGTTTCCTCGGTCGAGGAATTTGGAAGATGCATTGGTGAGTTCGAAACCTCTTAAAGTTAATATGGGAGATTAGCAGTCTTTTTTTTCAGTAACCAAAAATAGAGGCATCTGCCTTTGTAATTACTTATTTTGATATTAATATCGTATAAGAACATACTAAAGGCACCACTTAATATAAATATCCTACGACTGTTCTTTGAAAAACCAGGAGCCTGAAATGAAAAACAAATTTTATAGACTGTTTTCTAGTGAAATTGGCAAGATAAGTTGGGACTTTGGTGAACACTTAAGTAAGATATCCCAGTCAGACGTTACGAAGTTTGAACAGATATTAAAAGACTTAGACATCCCCCAATATCAATCGTTCGGAGAGCAATTCACGGCTGAAAATATGGCTGAAGGTCTATATGATGCTGATAAGTTGGCGGAGTTAACAGAGAAGGCGACTAAGGCGGGTAGGATAGACGAAGTTAATGAAATACTTAATAAATATTCCCCCACAAAGGAAACAGGAGGAACTGCTGCAAAGTATAACCCTAAAGTTACTAAGACAAAAGAGAGAAAGGTAAAAAAGGCTGTCACCCAAAAGTTAACTATCAGTCCCAGTGATGCTGCGAACGGAATTAAAAAGTTGCTGACGATAAGCGGTAAACAACTTGAGGTTATTATTCCGGCAGGAGTCAAGACTGGTACTGTTGTAAAACTAAGTGGTGCAATTCAGACACCCGATGGCTATCTTAACGATATATTATTACATATAAGAGTTAGCAGAAAGCAACGTGAAAAAGCGGCAATCAATAAGGCTCTGCTTTTTTTCCTGTGCCTTGGCGTAATCGGAGCAGTCATCTACAGTTTTGTTGTCATTGCAAATAGAAATACCCTTAGAACCGAATTGGAGTCTGTTCGAACCGATCTTGCCAAAACCCAATTAGAACTCAACTCCACAAAACAGACACTCTCAGCAACACAGAAGGAACTATCAGTAGCAAATGAGACATTGAAAGGTTTAGGAATCACTATTTCTTCAAGTAATAAAAACACCGATATCGTTTTAAATGACAATCCAATAGCAACAAATCCTACATTTAACCAACTAATGACATTTCTGGCTCAAGATAAAACTGAGAACCATGCTTACATAGCGGATGTGTACGATTGTTCACAATATTCTCGGGATGTACATAATAATGCCGAGGTGAAGGGAATTAGAACAGCGGTGGTCCAAGTAAGTTTTAGGAATCAGTCTAAAGGTCACGAGTTAAATGCTTTTATTACAACTGACCATGGCTTAGTGTATATTGACTGTACCAGACAACCAGATAAAATTGATCGAGTAGAAATTAATAAAACCTTACGGGCTGTCGCATTGAAAGATTTTCAACCGAAAAATATCAGAAATAATTACTTCTGGGACACATTAAGGGTTTACTATTCTCTAGATTCAATTTCGGAGGGCGAACCAGAATCAGTGGTGTCGGATATCACTATCTTTTGGTAGCAAAGCACATCGAAGTAAGGACATCACCCAATTTCATTAGAATCTGCCACCAAGTTATAATCCGTTTGATGTTCCCTATTTCAAACTGCTTGTCCTATCTGCAACATGAGCCAAGAGATCCTTTGCTCTAAGGTCTGCAGTCCAAATAATAAATGATATATTTGAAGGGTCACAGTCGGGATGATCTGCTTGATATTCACCAATCGCTTTTTGTTTGGCAAGTTCAGCTTCGGTTTCGTCTGTTCCTTCATAGACAACAACAATGGTGGCTCCAGAATCAACCGGGCTCGATTTCTGTTCCAGTTTTGTAATTCGTTTTTCAAGGTTGTTCATTATGAAACCTAGTACGTGCTGGTTTGTAACTACCCCCAAACCATTCGAGTAAAATAAAGTCAGTCTGTTTTAGGTTAGGGTTCTTGTCTGTAAAGTCAGTAATGGCAGCAACCTCTTGGTCCTGCGTTGGTTTGGTCGTGTCTCCAACATAACAAATCGTGAAAATAACTTGCTCCTTGTTCAAACCAGTCTTTTGTTCTAACACTTGAACTCTTTTCTTTAGTGTCATCTAACGCCCCCTAGGTTTATTTTCTTCTCAAGTGCTTCTAATCTTTGATCCAGGTCAACCGTTTCGACTGCTTTTAAGGCAATCGCAACTAGATAGCCAATTGTACGGGCTCTGATAAAAGTATCACCTTCTTTAGTAACCATAACGGCTTTAATTTGCCCGGCCAGGATGCTCAGTAAAGCATTAGCAGTTTCAATCTCACGTATAGATAAAACCCGATGTCTAGTCTCTATCCTTGTAGGTTCACCTAACCGCTTGCTTCTTAGCCAATCCCTCTGGTATTGCTTGCGTTGCTCGATTGATCTATAAGGCATTAACGTACTCCTAAATTTCTAACCCTACCTAACACTGTCAGCCGTTAGCTTGGCTTGTTGTAGGGCAAAACTAGACGGTCGTGTGATTGATCCCCTAGATTTCCTAAGCCGTCTCATGGCTTGTGCGTGTTTTAACCTGCCAATTGACGGGGTTTTGATGATGTCTTGAGAGCTTATTAATACCGGGACGCTTTGTAATTCATTACCAACTTGCCGGACCGTCCAGGTAGTTCCGTCCTCGGTAACAAAGACATCTCCATATCGCTCGGTATAATGCCAGCCTTCGGAAAGTTTAGAAGTTGACGATATGGTAACCGGCATAGACTGATTAGAGTTAGCCATTAGTTTCACGTCTCCATAAGTTATCAGACATAATCTTCCCATGCTTTCCCCCCGTGTAATAGCTGCAATACAAGCCAACCGGGTTTATATCTCCCCAGTCTTTAGCTTTAACAATCTTGCATTTCCCCACCATACTTTTCTCGCCTTGACTGATAATGTCCAATGACAGGTAAAGGTTTGACAGTTTGACACTAAACACCCCGCCATATCCGAAATCCGCGTTTTCCCGCTTCTGTAAGGCGAATATTACAATCCCTTTCCCCAATGCCCGTTGTAATTTCTTGATAACGGCGCCAATCATGAACATCGGCTCGTCCTTATCCCCATCCATATCAAGGTAATCTATGACGTTGATACCATCAGGATCAAGCACATCGTAAAACTCAAAGTCTGTTTGTTTAACAGCCTTGAATTTATTACCCATTTCTGTGACCAGTTGGGGGTAGTCTTCTAGTCTTTCAAGTATCCGATCTTCGCTCATTTCGTTGAACCAATAGTAGACCGGCAAAGGTTGTGTGTTTACGTTAAGCTCGCAGATTTCAAGTAACATCGAAGTTTTAGCCGAGGAGGTAAAACCGGCAATCCCGATAACGGAGCCACCAGGGGTATAGACATATTTATTAAGGTTAAGAGGTAGTGTGATGGATAAATGCGCCTGTTTCCGGTAATCTGCCAGCGAAAGGACCTTATAATCTTTATTTACCCACTCCAATACATCAGGAGACCCTCGGTATTGCCTTATCTGGGTGTCATCCAGACGCCGTTTAATGATCTGCCTGAAGGTGTCACTGGTATGTTGAAGCCCAATTGAAAGGGCAATGTCACGGCGTGACATTTTACCGGCTTCTTTTAACACATTGTCGAAGCTAGCGGAGTAGTTGGGGCGTTCTTTACTGCCATCACCTTGATGGGAATTTGTCACAGTTTTGTCACGGTTTTGAAAGGTTTCGTTGCTATTCTTTGTATCGGTTAGGGTATTAAGTATAGGAGTATTGAATACACCATATAGAGAGTCATTCCTTTTGGTGCGTTCTTCTCTTAAAACACTATCAACGCACTTGTCCACATCGTTATGGGGAAATGGGGGCGTGCATCGGTTGGCAAATGTGTATAATACTTCCCGAACAACGTCCGGGGGCATCTTGGTGAGGTAATAGCCAGCTAATCTTATGCAAGAGGCATCCCTCTGTCCTTCGGGTACTCCTTGCATAAGTTCGGTTATCCAATTTTCCTTTGGTGTGCCCTCCCCCGTGGTGTCATTTTCTAATAACGGTTTACTGTCCTTAGAAGTAGCCATGGTAGTTAGCCAATCCGGCGCCGGGATAATCGGGGAGCAGTCATATATCTGGTAGTTGTTACCGCTCGAATGAGGACTTGGGGGAGCCACGATATAACCACCATCTGCTCTTAAATCAACCCCAGAATAGCCTCCCAGTCGTACTGTATTTCCGATTTTAATGCCATTAGGGTTTCGATATAGGTAATGGAAGCCACCCCCACCAGTTAGATGTATTCTAGTTTGTGGTAGCCCATATTTCTCTTCAATTTCTACCCTACTAACTAAGCCATTGTGTTTATAATCGAAGTCCAGGACGATAAAGCCATCAGTTACTAACCCAATACCGGCGTTCGGGAACTTCCCCCAGTATTCTCTAACACCCTGTTGAGTCATGGTTGCGTCTTTTAACCCGTGTTTGGTTAAAGGTTCCTTATCAAGGTTAACCGGTAACACTTTAAACCCAGCTTTAACGTATTCGAGGGCCGCCTCAAGCATTTTAGTCATTTCACACCTCCGCCTCCAAGGTTGCCTTCCGTTTCTGCCTGCAATCCTGGCAACGCTTAGGTGGTGCTAACCCTTTTGAATAGTAGAATTTCTGCTCTCCGGCGCTCCAGATAAAAGAACACCGGCAATCATGACAGAAAAGTGTTTTAGACTCAAATCTTAGTTTATCCATCTGTATAACCGTCCTATAAAATCCCGCTAAACTATTTAGTGGGTGTCCCCGCTTGTTCCAGTAACTTTGTAATCGCAATTTTGGGTATTAAAATACGCCTCCCAATCTTGATGTGAGGGATTTCACCCGTTAAACAGGCGTTGTATGTACTCCCCCGAGATATTTTAAGGATCTTTGCACACTCGTTCACGTTCAAGATCGCGCTTTCAGTCTCGTTAGTCATTTTTGTTACACCTCTCTTAAAATATTTTTCTTTTTTGTATTGCATTGTTACTTCTTTTTCTTTATAATAGCATTAGGTAAATGGTATAAATTGTTACCCTTTTTGAAGCAAAATGAACATACTAAAAGAGATAAAAATTGTCCATTCTGAAGCGGAGAAAGAGTATGGCTATCCGCTAATTCAAAGTATTTGGGACATTATAGAAGCTGATGTTGGGAACAAAGACGAGTACTTAGATGGTGACCCTGAAGGTGAAGCTGCATATATTGAAAGCTATCGGAACGTGACAGACAGATATGTAGAGGTATTAAAAACCGCCCAGCCTTCTGTTAGAGTAAACCCCTCAACTGGTGCAAAAGGGGAGCCCTCTCAACCTAAAAAGAAGTATAGGAAATGTTTTGAACGACGATTCTACATAATTGAGTTCGTCGTGGAAAAGGGACTCAACCAATCAACCCACCGCATTGACTGGAAACGAACTGTAAAGGAGTGGAATAAGACTCATCGCTCCGACCCAATGGGCTTAGCTGTTCTGAAAACCGAATACTATCGTGCCTTCAAGGAAGCCCCCTTAATAATGCAGTTCATTATCACGAATTTTAGAAAATCCGCCGAGACTTCCTGGCGGTTATACTACCAAACTGCTGGCACTCAATTCTCAAAAAAGTTCAGCGAGGATTATCAGGAGTTCCGCAAACTCGCCGAAAATGCAATACTTTATTCTGTTAAAAATTTCTTAACAGATGGAGGTATTTTTAAAGAAGAATTTTCAAGTAGGTTAATTAACGATTCCCTTATACGTCTGAGGTGGACCCTAAACGAACTTGAGCCAATCAAATGAGCGTAGCAAAATGAGAGGTATCTTTCGGAAAAGAGGTATATTAATAAAGGGTCGATAGAACAATTGATAGAGCAAATGAATCTTAAGAATGGGAGAAAAAACAATGAAAGTTAAGCAAACTGTTAAGCAATTCAGACCTGAGCCGCCGAGGAATCGAACCTCGAACCTAATGATTAAGAGTCATTTGCTCTACCAATTGAGCTAGCGGCCCGTTTTGTGCGGGGACTTATCCCAAAGTATTAGTGTATCAAAACGACACGATGGAGGCAAACAATCTTGCCACCTCGAGTGTTTTATCTTATACTGGACTCGGTGTCTTTATCTGCCTTTCATGAGGAAGCGAAATGAATAACCGCAAATTCTATGTTCTGCTCGGCGCCGCGTTCATCGCTACCTCGGCGATTCTATATTTTATCCAATTCCTGATATTTCGGGATGCGCGCGACCTTTTTTTCTACCTCGTCCAGGACCTGGCGTTCCTACCATTCGAGGTGTTCCTGGTCGTTATCGTCATCGAGCGCATTCTTGCCCGCCGGGAAAAACAAGCCCTACTATTGAAATTGAATATGGTCGTGGGTACCTTTTTCAGCGAAGTCGGTAATGAATCTATTCGACGTATTTTACCGTCTTTAAAAAATAAAGACGAACTCCTCCAAAATCTGGATGTGAAGTCAAAGTGGGAGCATAAAGAATTCCAGGCTGCGTTGGCTTTTGCTGATAAAACACAATACCGACCTGATATCAATCTCGTCAACCTGCCGGAACTCAAATCATTTTTGGTTTCAAAGCGTAATTTCTTGCTGCGCTTACTGGAAAACCCCAACCTGCTTGAACATGAAAGGGTAACCGATTTGCTATGGGCAACTTTCCACCTTGTCGAAGAACTGGAAGCTAGACCTAATTTCAACAATTTACCGGAAGCTGATTTAAGACACCTGGAACTGGATATTGAGAGAATGTATCGCCAATTAACTGGCGAGTGGGTGAGTTATGTCGAGCATTTGAAAAATAAGTATCCTTACCTGTTCTCCTTGTTAGTGCGGACGCACCCTTTCCAGCAAAATCCTTCCGCTGTTGTGAAATATTAAACAATAATCATGAAGCACTGATACTCAACCGATATCATACAGCGTCTTTTCAATCCGGGCTTGACATATATACTCCGAACCAGTAAAAATGAGACAGGAGAAAAATTTCATGAAGATAGCAACCAGAAAAGTCCACTGCCCCAATTGCGAACGTACCGTACATATCCGCGAACAAACGGTGGAAGGTAATATTCAGGTTTACTGCCGTCGGTGCAAAGAATTAATCTGGGTGTGGGATAACATTAAGTGGCGTCCTGTAGTTAAAGTCTAAGCCTGGGTTTTCCATACTTGGCGTCCTGTAGTTAATGTCTAAGCCTGGGTTTTCCATACTTGGCATTCCGTAGTTAAAGTCTAAGCCTGGGTTTTCCATACCTGGCATTCCGTAGTTAAAATTTAAACCTCGATTCTATTATCGTTTCGTCTTTACGCTTATTCTTTGCCTATACACCAAATTAACGCGATGGTATAATGCCAGCTATGAAGGTCTCTCAAATCGGTGAGTTCGGGTTAATCTATAAACTCGCGCAACAATCTAATGCCGCGATCAATAAAAACAGCCCGGCTAACCGGCAATTGATCAAAGGTATCGGTGACGATGCGGCTGTCTGGCATCCCAGTATTCCCTATCAGCTTGCGACGGTTGATTCACTTGTGGAAAACATCCATTTTACTCTAGATAGTATTACATGGGAAGAACTCGGTTGGAAATCGATTGCGGTGAATCTTTCCGATATTGCTGCAATGGGCGGCATTCCTCTATACGCTTTGATATCTCTCGGGCTCCCGGGGAACACGGAAGTAAAAAATATCACCAGACTATATGAAGGCATGTTACAAATAACCCGAAAATTCGGGGTAATGCTGGTTGGCGGCGATACGGTCAGTTCTCCCTTTGTTTTTATTAGCGTCACCGTTTTTGGAAGCTCGAGCAATAAAGAGGGAAACGTATTATTGCGCTCGGAAGCCAAGCCGGGAGACAAAATCGCGGTAACCGGAGAATTAGGCGTCTCCGCCGGGGGGTTAAAAATGATCCTCGAAACTTTGAAATTCAACCGCGATAGTATGACGGTTTTACGTCGAGCGCACCTTATGCCCAATCCACGTATCAAAGAAGGCCAACTACTGGTTAAAAAAGGTGTGAAATGCGGTATGGATATTAGCGACGGACTGGCAGGAGACCTAACGCATATCTGTGAAATGAGTAAAATGGGCGCTAAAATATATATAGAAAAGGTACCGGTATCACCGGTACTCCGGGATAGTTTTGGTGAAAAAGGGCTGGAATTAGCCTTAACCGGCGGTGAAGATTACGAACTGCTTTTTACCGCTCCGGACAAAACTATGAAAGCTGTCCAAAAATCGTTAAAGTGCCCGGTTACAGTGATCGGGGAAATTACATCAGCAAATTCTGGTAAAGTAATATTGATGGACAATTGCGGTAAACGGGTGAATCTTAAGAAAACCGGCTGGGACCATTTTAGTACCAAATGAAATTACACACTCATAATCCCGAAGAAACACAAGCCCTCGGGAAAAGCCTTGGGGGGCTGGCACAGCCCGGGGACATATTTTTGCTGGTAGGGCAACTGGGCGCCGGAAAAACCTGTTTTACTCAGGGCATCGCCTATGGCCTCAATATACATGACTACACCCTTAGCCCCACTTTCGTTATTATGCGGGAATTACATGGTAGGTTGCCCCTTTACCACATCGATTTCTATCGGTTGGATAATATCACCGAAATATCTGAGTTGGGGTTGGACGATTATCTATACGGACGCGGCGTCTGCGTAATTGAATGGGCAGAAAAAGGTGCGGATATTTTACCAGATGACCATCTGCTAATTAAAATAAAATGGATAAACGAGAACGAACGCGCTTTTGAAATTACCGCCCGCGGTGAACGTTATCAGAAACTACTGGCAAAATTGCAACCAGCGGTTGCGGCCATGAAAAAGGATTGAATGTGCAGTTAGCCCTCGATACTTCAACCGATATTGCCTCCCTGGCTCTGGTAAAAGACGGGTTAGTTCTAGCCGAGATGACATGGCGCACTAACCGAAATCACACCATTCAGCTTATGCCCAGTCTGGAGCAATTATTTAAGCTGACCGGTTCTAACAGCCAATCGTTAACCGGGATTATCGTAGGGCTTGGGCCAGGAAGTTTCAACGGGTTAAGAGTAGGCGTCAGTGCGGCCAAAGGGTTGGCTTTTAGCCTCGATATTCCCATCGTGGGAATCAACAGCCTGGAAGTGACCGCTTATCAGTATGCCGTGACAGGACTCCCGGTATGCCCGATAATTAACGCCGGACGTTCGGAGGTCGCCACCGCCATTTATCAAACGGTAGCTGGGAAATGGCAGCAGATAGCTCCAGATCAGATCATTACCTTAGATCTGCTTTGTGCCCGGATAACGCAAGAAACCATTTTCTGCGGTGAATTCGTACCTCAAATCACCGCCCAATTGAGAGCGCAATTAAGGGATAAAGCAGTGATCTCTTCTTCGCTTACCGACTTAAGACGTGGCGCTTTTCTGGCAGAATTGGGATTACGGCGCTTAAATGCCGGCGACCGGGATAATGTCAGCACACTGCAGCCGGTCTACCTACGTCGTCCACCGATTACTCAGGCCAAAAAACTATAACATCTATTCATGAAATCCGATATTCAAATTCTAAATATGTTTGTGGAGAAAAGATGAGCGACTGGCCTCAGGTTGAATTGAAATTAGCACCGGGTTACGGCGGTTGTTTCGGTTGCGGTCAAGAAAATCCAATCGGTTTTCAACTGAAATTCCAGCCTGACGAACACGGTACCCGAGTAGATTTTACACCCTCTGAAAAATACCAGGGTTGGCCGGGATATTTGCACGGTGGGATCGCCGGTTGTCTGATGGACGAAGTTATGAGTAATACAGCTTCTACCGGCGGCATACGCTGTGTCACCGCTAAATACGAGACTCGCTTGAAGAAACTCATTCCGATTAATGAACCATTAACAATTACCGCCCGCATCACACGGAAAACCCGCAAAGTTATAGAGTGCTCTTCCAAAATTGTTCTTAAAGACGGCACAGTTGCCGCTGAGGGCAACGCCACACATTTTGTGGTGGATGGCGCCGGTGTGCCGGGCAACAAAGCAGGTAATCCGTGAAGATTAACAAAAATATTGCCGTGCTCTGGGATATGGACGGGGTAATTGCCGACACGTCAAAATACCATTTTCAATCATGGGTAATCGCGTTCAAGCCGGAAGGCATAAAATTTACTCAAACCCATTTTGAACGCGCTTTTGGTATGGCCAACATAGACATTATTCCCATGGTTTTCGGTAACAGAGTGTCGATTGATAAAATCAATGCCATTGCCGATTTCAAAGAGACCACTTTCCGGAGCTTGATAAAGGATAAAATCACAGCCCTTCGCGGCGTCATAGAATTAGTAAACTCGTTGAAAAACGCGGGTATAAAAATGGCTCTCGTATCTTCAACCCCGAAAGAGAATATCGACCTCATACTGGGAACACTGGGCATCAAACAATACTTCGATGTCAATATTTCCGGTGACGATGTCACCGAAGGCAAACCCAGCCCTCAGGGATACCTATTGGGAGCTAAGAAACTGGGAATTGCGCCGCATAATTGCGTCGTTATCGAGGATGCGGTCGTCGGGGTTCAAGCTGCCAAAGTCGGCGGTATGAAATGTATTGCCGTCACAAACACTCATCCAACTGCGAAATTGACCGCCGCCGACATCGTTACCCATAGCCTGGCAAATGTTAATATAAATATGATTACAAAATTGGTAAATTAAAGGAGTAAATATGGAACGATCATTAGTATTAATCAAACCGGATGCTATGAAACGTCACCTCGCGGGTGCAATTATCGCCAGATTTCAGGAAAAAGGTTTAAAGCTGATCGGTTTGAAGATGCTGCACATGGACGACGCCCTGGCAAAACGCCATTATGCGGTACACGTTGATAAGCCGTTTTTTAACGACCTGGTCGCTTACATTACGTCGACACCGATTGTCGCCATTGTTTTCGAAGGCAATAATGCCATCGAATTGATCAGAAAGACCATGGGCTCAACCGACCCCAAGAAAGCCGAAAAGGGTACAATCAGAGCGGATTTCGGCATCGACATCCAGAATAATGCGACTCACGGTTCTGATTCACCGGAAAATGCTGCTAAGGAAATCAAACTCTTCTTCAAAGACAGTGAGATTTACGCTAAATATTGAATACGGGAAAAAGCTGTGAAGATTCTCTCTTTCGATAAAGTGAGTCCGATTTATTGAATCTTAACGATGGGGATGGCTTTATTCCACAACTCATCGAACTGATAGAAGCTGCGGGTTTCGGGGGTAAAAACGTGAGCGATCACGCCCCCGAAATCACACAAAGCCCAACCGGAACCGGAAGAGCCTTCGCGATGCAATAAACGGGTACCGGATTTCTTCAAGACATCCTCGATTTCATCGCAAATTGCTTCAATCTGACGGTCGCTTTCACCGCTGCATATAACGAAATAGCTGGCGAATGTGCAGACTTCTCTCACATCGAGTACCGAGATGTCTGTTGCCAGCTTATCACTGACGGCTTCAGCCGCTTTACGGGCAATTTCTACTGACTCCAGTCGTACACCTCACGGAAAATTTTCTAGCTATATATATTATACCAGAGGTAGCAAGAAGTGTTTTGTTTGACCGGCAGATAGTCTTGTTGCTGGACCTTCAAGAAACCTTAAGCTTTTTTTATTTGGCGGCTTTGGCAGTGGTTTTTTTAATTTGCATCGGTTCCGCGCAGCAGATGATCTCATGAGCCACGGCACAACCACAATCCTCATCGACAATGACGGAGAAACCGCACACGTCGCACGCGTAAACGTCTCCCTTTGATACCTTTTGCTTGGATGTTTTCTTTACCGTAGTACTCTTTTTCACGGACATATTCACCTCCTTACCGCTGAATAACGCCAATGGATTGGCGTTGTACGATGATCAACGGTTTTATTATGGGGCATTATTTATAAAAAAGTCATAAAATGGCAGAATAAAAAGTTAAAAATTTATTTCATTCAGGGCATCTTTAACAATGCTCCTTAGAGGCAACGTCTCTTGACATCATGAGAGCAGGACGGATATTATGCCCCTATTAGGGAGCGTATGGGAAAACTAATTTTTGGGACCGCGGGCACACCTCATTCTTCTACTACCGGCTCAACCGTCGACGGAATCAAGCGGGTGACCGAGTTGGGGCTGGGATGCCTGGAAATTGAATTCGTGATGGGTGTGCATATCAACGAACCTACCGCCCGCCAGATAGCGGCAGTATCTAAAAACCGCAACATACGACTCTCTGTCCACGCTCCGTACTATATTAATTTGAACTCGGCTGATAAAGCCAAGGTCAAAGCCAGCCAGGAACGCCTGATGCAGGCTGCCCGTGCCGCCGCCCTCTGTGGTGCCGGGGACGTGATATTTCATGCCGCTTTTTACATGGGTGAACCGGTGGAAAAGGTTTATGATAACGTAAAAGCACGCCTGATCGAGGTGTTGGAAAAGATAAAAGAAGAAGATTTGCCGGTTATTTTACGCCCGGAAATAATGGGCAAGCACAGCCAGTTTGGGACCATCGATGAGGTATTTCAACTCGCAACCGACTTGGCAGGAGTGTTACCCTGCGTCGATTTTGCTCACTGGCACGCCCGCAGCGGCAAATGGAATTCCTACGACGAATTTACCGGCGTCCTTGATAGAGTAGAAAAAAGACTGGGTAAAAAAGGTCTCGATAATATGCACATCCATGTGGCGGGGATTGATTATGGCAAAACCGGTGAGAAATCCCACCTCGATCTCAACGATTCCGACCTTAAATACGAAGAGCTGATGCATGCACTGGCGGATTTTAAAGTGGGCGGGTTGGTAATTTGTGAGAGTCCGAATCTGGAGGAAGATGCCCTGTTGATTCAACGTATCTATAACAATCTGAGGGCTAAGGGATAAAGACACAAATACTAAATCCTAAATACGAATTCCTAAAAGTGATCAGCTACTAGATACTAGCGGATTGCAAAGACAAATCCCTCTGTATCTGCCCTTATCGAGGGAAGAGAATTCTTTTCTGGTCAGATAAGGATAAAGGGATTGTATGAGATTGCTTCGTCGGTTTTGGAGAGAGGAAGTCTCCCCGCAATGTAGAGGAGAACGCTGGATCACAGATCAGGTTCCGATTAAATAATTTGATGCGGAATGGCAATGAAATCGCTCATCTGGGATGATATATGAGAGCGGATGCCTTTTTCACCATACTCACTTATGTTGTCATTCTGAAGGACTAAAGTAATGAAGAATCTCCGGGTGGTGTAGGGAAAACTCTGGATCCCAGCTTTCGCTGGGATGACGTATAGGGTTGTCATTGCGAGTCCCGACAAAATCGGGACTCGGCAATCTCGGGGCGCGCGGGGAAAATTATCACTATTGACACAGCTATTATGTATGGTTATAGTAAACACGATGTTAAATATCAAGATGACAAACGACACTGGATCCCGTGTCGCAGCATGGGATGGAAATTTGGACAATTAGGTGGGTTGCGCTATGTCCCCTTACACCAATTTGAAGGCTAAGGGATAAAGAGCTTGTCGCTATATGAAAACAATCTACCCCGAAAAACTGAAGAAAAATGATGAGATCCGTGTTATTGCTCCTTCCAGTTCTCTGGCGCATATTGCTGATGACAACCGGAGAATCGCCATTCAGAGATTAACAGAGATAGGATTTCATGTTACTTTTGGTAATAATGTAGATGAGACCGATGAGTTCGGGTCATCCAGCATTGCCTCAAGAATTGCCGACTTACATGCGGCTTTTTCCGATAAGAAAGTAAAAGCGATTTTGTCTGTTCTCGGGGGTTCTAATTGCAACCAGTTGCTCAAGTATATCGATTGGAACGTTATTAAAAATAATACCAAGATTTTTTGTGGATTTTCCGATATTACCGTACTTAACAATGCTATTTTTGCGAAAACCGGTTTAGTCACCTATTCCGGACCACATTACTCTACCTTTGGGCAAAAATTATATATGGATTACACCCTGGAATATTTCAGAAAATGTCTCGAACAAAACGACCCCTTGGAAATTTTACCAAGTGACTTTTGGACAGACGACAAATGGTTTTTAGATCAGGATAAAAGGTTACCGATAAAGAATGAAGGATACTTAGTAATTAACGAAGGGCAAGCCGAGGGGACATTACTCGGGGGGAACCTTTTTGGTTTTAACATCTTGAAGGGTATAGAATACTTCCCAAACTTGGAAGACTCGATAATATACCTCGAGGATGTCTCTTCCGCGGCAATATTCGATATGGAGTTACAGTCTCTTATACTGGTGAAGAATTTTGAAAAAGTGAAAGGACTTGTCCTCGGACGGTTTCAACAATACAGCCAAATGGAGAATGGAACTTTAACCAAAATCATCAAAAGTAAAAAGAAATTGGAAAGGATTCCTATCATAGCTAACGTTGATTTTGGTCATACGAATCCGATGATCACTTTCCCGATTGGCGGTAAAGTCCAAATTTCAGCAATGAACAACGAAAGCAAAATAGTCATATCGGCACATTGAAACTAGCACTTTTCTTGACTCGTTTATTACAAAGAATTAAACTGATAGTGGAGATACAAAGATGCCGATTTACGAGTACGTCTGCCCGGATTGCGATAATAAATTCGAATTAATGCGCCCGTTTAGCAAGTCTAACGAACCGGCTGCCTGTCCTACCTGTAAAACCAGTTCGAAACGGGTCCTTTCTAAGTTTGCCTGCTTCAGTAAAGGTGAGGGTGGGGTTTCGGCTCCAGTGGGTGGCGGAGGTTGCGCCGGTTGCAGCTCCGGCAGTTGCGCGACGTGCGGCAGTTAATTAATCTTATTTTTTTTCAGCCTGATGTACCACCAACCAATTAGCCCCAACACAGCGGCAAAAACAGCCGTAAAGACAGCACAAAAACGGGCAGCGTCCACCCAGAAACCATCCGGGAATAACAGCAGCATATTACCCTCTGCGGACCAGAAAGAATTACTGAACGAGATCAGGTGGAACTGGTAAAACAACCAATCGAAATCAACAGCAATGCCGATACCCATCAATAGCATTAGACCCAAAGTCAGTCCGCCGCCTGTCACGATATTCCATGCCAGATATTTACGGTACTTTCCCTGTTTCCAGAAAATCGCCATCAAGGCATATAACAAAACGTAAAACAAACTGAAACCGTTCACCCAATAATTAAAGACAAAAAGACCTTTTACGTCTTTAAAGTGTATAATTTCCTCTTCGTTAAATAGGGGCACCTGCTGGCCGTTTTGCAACACGTCTAGCTGAATATACTCCTGGCTGGAATCGAAATACCTGATGAAACCCTTGGCAATGTCTTGCATCTGGGCGTCGGTCAGGGTTAACCCTGCGTCTGCCAGGCTTTGCTTGACATCATATTTTGCAAAGCGGGCGGTATAAAAATGGCTGCTATTCACCGCTACGGTAATACTTGAAGTAAGCGCCAGAAGTGGGATGCAGATGATAAAAAGGACTCGGGCGATCGTCGTCAGTATTTTCATTCTTATCGTATTAAGTGCTTAAGGTTGTGTGCAAATAACTGCTCCAACCGTTTTCAGTCACAACGACCCTCTCCCTAGCCTCTCCCATCAAGGGAGAGGTATATTAACGAGAAGGATGGCAAAGAATTTGCCCTCCTTCTTTCTAATCTTCTACCCGGTCACAACCCTTTTACGCTCGAACAACGAATCAAGCAAAGTAAAACATAGAAACGTCCGTCTAAATAAATTGTACACTGTCAGGTAACAAATGGGTAGTTATTACGATGTATCCGAAAAAACCAATTGACCCGAACCCTCCTTGATTGTAAACTTGAGAAATAAGTTTTGGTTGCTGAAGATAAGGAGAAACCATGGGTAAAATCAAAATTATAGATTTGGGAGTACCGATCGAGCCAGGTCCGCCCGGGGGAACTCCTCAAGTACGGCATCTTCCACACGAAGAAGGCGTCACCGGAATGATGTCTTCCTTCGGGTGTCAAAAAGAGGATTTGCCGCAAGGCCTGGGTTGGGCAGTGGATTATGTTACCATGTCTACCCATGACGGCACGCATGTGGATGCCCCCTGGCATTACACCCCAATTTCGGAAGGCAAGAAAGCCCGCACGATCGACCAAATGCCGCTGGAATGGTTTTACGGTGATGGTGTGGTGATCGATATGCGGCACAAACCCCACGGCAGCGGCATTACAGTCGATGACATGAAAAACGCACTGAAGAAAATCAAATACACCCTCAAACCGGGAGATATCGTTTGCATCCAAACCGGGTCTGACAAGAAATGGGGAACCGCGGAATACTTCGGAGCCGGATGCGGAATGACGCGCGAATCCACGCTTTGGGTACTCAACCAGGGGATTCATGTCGTCGGGACCGATGCCTGGGGATGGGATAGACCGTTCTGGGCGCAAAAGGAAGACTTTGAAAAAAACCATGATAAAAGTATTCTGTGGGCAGGGCATTATGTCGGCATAGAAAAAGAATATTGCCACATTGAAAAACTGGCTAACCTGGATAAAATACCCAAACCATTTGGATTCAAAGTAGCTTGTTTCCCTATCAAGGTTGTCGGCGGGAGCGCCGGCTGGAGTCGCGTGGTCGCCATTTTAGAAGAGTAAAATTACCGCAGGCGAGGGGTTAATATGTTGAATAAAATCATGGAAAACTTTGATACTGCGGTTGTAGATATCCAGGATGGCGCCACGATCATGCTGGGAAATTTCGCCGGTCCCGGCGGCACGCCATATTATTTAATACACGCACTCAGGCGACAGGGAGCTAAGAAACTGACGATCATTGCCAACACCGCCGGCGGCATCGGGCTCACGGTAGATTATGAAGACCACCGTATCCTTTTTGAAAACAAACAGGTTAAAAAAGTGATTGCCTCCTTTCCTTTCTCGGCGTCCGCTAAAAACCCCAGCGCGGCGGAAAAACAGATTCTATCCGGGGAGGTTGAGTTGGAAATTGTGCCTCAGGGCACACTAATTGAGCGGATACGAAGCGGCGCGGCAGGAATTCCGGCATTTTACACTCCGACCGGTTACGAAACAGTTATCGCCAGGGACAAAGAAATCAGACAGTTCAATAACCGGCCTTGTTTACTGGAACATGCTATTTATGCCGATTACGCATTTGTCAGGGCTTATAAAGCGGATAAGATCGGCAATTTGATTTACCGCGGTACGCAGCGGCAGTTCAACCCGATTATGGCCATGAATGCCAAAATAACGATTGCTGAGGTGGACGAAATCGTCGAAGTAGGGGAAATCGACCCGGAGGTGGTGGTGACACCGGGACTTTTTGTAAAACGTATCGTGAAAGTAACGGAGAATCCCGGTTACCCAAGACATCTGGAAAAGAACTTCCGGGCATGACACTCACATTTTTCCAATGAAGGTGGCACACTCGTATGTAATCGCAGCTGAAATCTAGAAAAGACGGGGCAGACTATGATTTACAGGGAGAGGACGCCAGAGTTAAGGGACGGTTCGATGGATCCCGTGTCGGGCACGGGAAACCGCCTACTTTCTCTGCGTTAGACTTCACTTTAGCTCCGCTCAAAGTATAAACGCTCAGCACTACGCCCTCAATTGAGAGGAAAACACGAATAAATTTGGAGTAAATTGAATGAAAGAACGCTTGAGTCGCGAAACGGTTGCCATGCGCATTGCCAAGGAATTTTTTGATGGCGCAGTCGTCAACCTTGGAATAGGCATCCCCACGCTCGTTTCCAGTTTCGTGCCGGAGGGCATCGATGTCATCTACCATAGTGAAAACGGCGTCGTTGGTTTCGGTCCGGTAGTTACTGCCGATGAGATGACGGCTAAAGCGGATGTCGATTTCGTTAATGCCGGCGGACAGTACCTGACACCCAAAGCTGGCATGTGTTTTGTGAATCACGCGGATTCTTTTTTGATGATACGCGGGGGTCATGTGGATTTTACCGTGCTCGGAGCTATAGAAATTTCTGGAAAAGGCGACCTGGCTAATTGGATGCTGCCAGGCAGATGGGTCGGCAATATCGGTGGCGGGATGGACCTGGCCTTCAATGTGACAACAGTAATTTGCGCCATGGAACATACCACCCGAGAAGGCAAACCTAAAATCGTGAAACAGTGTTCGGTGCCATTAACCGCCCCGAAATGCGTGGATCTAATTGTCACGGATATAGCCGTGATTAAAATCACGCCAAAAGGCCTGGTACTCAGGGAATACGCTCCCGGCTGGACACCTGAAGAAATTCAAGCTTTAACCGAACCGAAACTAATAATTGCGCCGGATTTAAAAGAATATTCGCTGTTTTGATTGAGTTAGATTTTCTTGAGGCGATCCCTTAGTTTCTGCACGATTTTGTATTTTTCCAGAAAATCGGTGTTGTGATAACCGGCTTTGAAGGTCTCTTCCTGCAAAATAAGTTGATGCATCGGAATAATGGTCTTCACACCTTCGATTTTCATTTCATTCAGCGAGCGGCTCATGCGGGCAATAGCTTCGTTACGCGTCTTACCCCAGGTTATAATTTTAAGTAACAGGGGGTCATAAAAAATCGGCAGGTCGGATCCTTCTTCAATACCTTCATCGATTCTCAGACCGGGACCATGCGGCAAAGTGAGTGCGGTGATTTTACCGGGACTGGGCAGGAAACCACGTGCGGCATCTTCGGCTGTAATCCGGCATTCGATCGCGTGAGCCTGTATACTGATATCATCCTGGGTAAAAGATAAATGTTCCCCAGCCGCGACACGAATTTGTTCTCGGACGATATCGATGCCTGTGGAAATTTCGGTAACGCAGTGTTCCACCTGTAAACGGGTATTCACTTCATTGAAATAGAACTCCTGTGTTTCCGGGAAGTAGAAAAACTCTACCGTCATGGCATTCACGTACTGAAGAGCCATGGCAATATCCATGGCAGCCACTGCCATTTTCATGCGAATATAAGGTGACAGGCTGTCACATGGAGATTCTTCAAGCAATTTCTGGAAGCGCCGCTGAATGGAGCACTCCCTATCCCCCAGGTGCACGATATTGCCGTATTTGTCGGCGATTATCTGAAATTCGATGTGCTTAATGTTGGTGAGCAGCTTTTCTACATAAAAAGATGGGATGCCGAAGAACTTACGTCCTCTTTCTTCAACGGATTCCACGGCATGGCGTAATTCTTCGTTATTCTTTGCTACCATCATACCGATACCGCCGCCGCCACCCGCCGGTTTAATAATGACAGGGTACCCCACGTTCTCGACCACATTCTGCACGCGAGAAAAACGGGCTATGGTGCCATTAACCAAAGTTTCATCGAAGCCGGGAACAACCGGAACGTTGATACGCCGCATTAGTTGCCTTGCGACGTTCTTGGGTTTGACTTTCTTCATACAAGCCGCGGTAGGGCCAATAAAAACAACCCCGCGCCTTTCGCACTTTTCTGCAAAATCCGGATTTTCGGCTAAAAAGCCATATCCCGGATGTAAAGCTTCCGCATGATTTTGCTCCGCCACGTCTAGTATCTTTTCTGCATTAAGGTAACTGTGAATCGCTTCGTTACTACCGATATTGTAAGCTTCGTCAGCCAATTTAACGTGTAAGGCATTTTTGTCTGCATCGGAGTATACGGCGACAGTCTTGATCCCCATCTCACGACAAGTCCTGATAATACGGACGGCAATTTCACCCCGGTTGGCAATTATGATTTTACTGAACATGTTTTTCTCAACTTTCCAGGTTGTTAAGCACTAACGTCTATTGTATCATTTTCACCGCTGAAATAACGAAAAATCAGCCCCTTATTCTGAGAACAAGGTTATGTTATAATGCGGCTAACAAAATGCCTGGAATAGAAGGGGAGCGAGTTAATATATTATGCCCAGAAGAAATGATATTAAAAAAGTCTTGATCATCGGGTCCGGTCCAATCGTGATCGGACAGGCTTGTGAATTTGATTACTCCGGCACGCAGGCATGTAAAGCCTTAAGGTCTTTAGGGTATAAAATAGTGCTCGTAAATTCCAATCCGGCGACCATCATGACCGACCCGGGCATGGCGGATGTTACCTATATCGAGCCTCTGACGTTGGACGCACTGACGCAAATTATTGAAAAAGAACGCCCGGATGCTTTGTTACCCAATTTAGGAGGACAAACCGGTTTGAATATGAGCGCAGAACTTGCCAAAGTGGGGATTTTGGAAAAATATGGCGTTAGGGTGATCGGGGTGGAGGTAGACGCGATTCAACGCGGTGAAGATAGGATCCTGTTCAAAGAGACAATGTCCAAACTCGGGATAGGGTTACTAAACAGCGAAGCGGTTTATACGGTTGAAGATGCGGAGAAAGTGGCTGCCAAATTGGGATACCCGGTGGTGGTACGCCCTGCTTATACAATGGGCGGTACCGGCGGCGGGTTAGTTTATAACATCGAGGAATTACGCACCGTAGCCAGCCGTGGTATTGCCGCCAGCCTCGTCGGACAGATATTGATCGAAGAATCGGTATTAGGCTGGGAAGAACTGGAACTGGAAGTGGTACGGGACTCCAAGAACCAGATGATTACAGTATGTTTTATTGAAAACGTGGACGCCATGGGTGTGCACACCGGCGATTCATTTTGCACCGCGCCGATGCTTACGATCGAGCCGGAGTTACAAAAACAGCTCCAGGAATATTCCTACAAAATAGTCGAGGCTATTCGTGTCATCGGCGGTACTAATATACAGTTTGCCCGTGACCCAAAAACGGGAAGAGTTGTAGTCATCGAGATTAATCCCCGTACTTCACGCTCATCCGCCCTTGCATCTAAAGCGACCGGTTTCCCCATTGCCTTGATTTCCGCCAAACTGGCTGCCGGTTTAACACTCGACGAGATTCCGTATTGGCGTGACGGCACGTTGGACAAATACACCCCTTCCGGCGACTACGTGGTGGTGAAATTCGCCCGCTGGGCATTTGAGAAATTCCGCAACGCTGAGGACAAATTAGGCACTCAGATGCGCGCCGTCGGCGAGGTCATGTCCATCGGTAAAAATTACAAAGAAGCTTTACAGAAGGCTATCCGCTCACTTGAGAACGGGCGCTACGGATTAGGTTTCGCTAAAGATTTCAATAAAAAATCTCTACCGGAACTGATGATGATGCTAAACCAGGCTACCAGCGAACGGCAATTCATCATGTACGAGGCCCTGCGTAAAGGCGCGGATATACAGGATTTGTACGAGAAAACCTATATCAAACCCTACTTCATCCAACAAATGAAAGAGTTGGTGGAAACAGAAGAAAAACTATTGAAACATAAAGGGCAAGTGCCGCCTGATGCTTTACTGAAACAAGCCAAACAAGAGGGTTTCGCCGACCGTTACCTGGCACAGATTCTAGGGGTTAAGGAAATAGATATCCGGCAAAAACGTCAGGAGCTTGATGTAGTAGAAGGGTGGCATCCAGTACCGGTGAGTGGCGTCGAAAATGCGGCGTATTATTATTCCACATATAACGCTAAAGACATAACCTCAGCCAGCAAGAATAAGAAGGTGATGGTACTCGGTGGCGGACCCAACCGCATCGGGCAGGGCATTGAGTTCGATTATTGTTGCGTACATGCAGCTTTCACTCTGCGTGATCAGGGTTATGAAACCATCATGGTCAATTGTAATCCGGAAACCGTCTCGACCGATTACGACACTTCTGACAAACTGTATTTTGAACCGTTAACCGTCGAAGACGTGCTCAGTATTTACGAGAAGGAAAAACCGGAGGGTGTAATCGTCCAATTCGGTGGGCAGACTCCTCTCAATATTTCCAGAGAATTGGAAGCAAACGGTGTGAAGATACTAGGTACATCACCGGACGCTATCGACCTGGCCAATGATCGCGGGCGTTTCCGTACAATGATGCAGAAAATCGGTGTGCCGATGCCCGAATCCGGCATGGCCGTGAACCTGGATGAAGCGTTGCAGGTCGCGGCCCGCATCGGCTATCCGTTAATGGTTCGACCTTCGTATGTACTCGGTGGGCGCGGTATGGAAATAATTTATGACGAAGAAATGCTTAGCTCCTATGTAGCCGCTGCAGTAGGCGTCACGCCGGAAAGACCTATTCTGGTCGACCGCTATCTGGAAAACGCTATCGAAACCGAGGCTGATGCCATTGCCGAAGGGGAAAATACCTTCATCCCAGCGATCATGGAACACATCGAGCAGGCAGGGGTGCATTCCGGTGATGCGGCCTGCGTCATCCCGCCGGTGAGTATACCCGTCAAACACCTCATCACCATCGAAAACTACACGCGGCAAATTGCCCGTGATTTGAAGGTCGTGGGGTTGATAAATGTGCAATATGCTATCTGCAAGGATGTGGTTTACGTCCTGGAAGCTAACCCGCGGGCTTCGCGCACGGTGCCGTTAGTCTCCAAAGTCTGTAACATCCAGATGGCACGGCTAGCGACCCAGATGATGCTCGGGGAAAGAATCAAAGATCTGAATCTAAAACACAAAAACATCCCCCATTTCGGGGTAAAAGAAGCGGTCTTCCCGTTCTCCATGTTTCCTGAAGTCGATCCGGTGCTGGGTCCTGAAATGCGTTCCACGGGAGAAGTGTTGGGTATCGCCAACTCCTTCGAACTTGCCTATTACAAAGCGCAGGAAGCTGCCCAGCAACTGCTGCCGGTCAAGGGCATGGTGTTGATCACCGTTTCTGAAAAAGACCACCTGGCAGTTTACGAAGCTGCGAAACGATTCGCCGACATGGGGTTTAAAATCAGGGCTACCGCCGGCACCAGCCAGTTCTTAAGAGAAAGGGATATAGACAACGAGCCGATATTAAAATTTCACGAAGGCAGACCGAATATCGTAGATGCCATTATGAACAAGGAAATCCAACTGGTCATCAACACCCCGGCCGGCAAATTGAGCCAGTACGACGACTCATACATCCGCAAGGCGGCAATTAAATATAAAGTACCTTATATCACTACTTTGGCTGCGGCTATCGCGGCCGCCAAAGGTATTGCCGCTTACCGCCAGCACAAGCCCGGTGTAAAATCGCTCCAGGCTTATCATGCGGATATTAAGTAAATCAAGAACCCCATAAAATTTGTTTGAGTTCTGTTTTGGCTGATTTCTGTAAAACCAATTCTTTATTAAGACTAATCACCATCCCCTTAGCCCCTTCCTGCGATGAAGGGGGACAAAAACGAAGTGGAGGGCATTCGCCCTCCACTTTCTGGATTCTCTTTCCAGCCCCAACCAGAATACGGCTTACCAATCCAACCAAAAGAGAAACGAACCTAAAATTTACAATGGTTGTTGGCCTGCGATGTGAATCCTAATAGAGGACTAGTTGTCTTTAAAAATACTTTTGATATAAATTGGGAGTTTGTTGTCCGGGTCTATTTTACCGCTATCTTTGAATCCCATTGCGGACCAAAACGGTTTACCTGTTACAGGGTCAGGAGTTAAATAGATGTATTCTGCACCATGTGAGCGAAACACCGTCTGTATATGTTCAAACAATTCACGGCCGTACCCCCGTCGCCTATAATTTGGTGAAATATAATAATCCATTATGAAACCGTATCCGGCATCTATTAGACCTTTTATTCCACCTAGATCGATCGCAAACATGGCCAATCCAATCGCCGTATCTTCGAAATAACATATTTCAAAGTGCAGATCTCTTCTCATGCCCTGAATATTAACTCTCTTTTTTAGTTGTACGGTAATCTCTTCAACAGATGACTTCCTGTTTCTGTGACCATCGAGTTCGTTAATATGATCAATCCAGAGAGACAATATTATTTCAAAGTGTCTATCATTTTCCTTTTCAATTTGAATAAATCTCAAGTACTCCATAATACAACCTTCCCAAATTTGATTCCTTTTATCTATCGCTCCTTATTATTTTTCTGGTATTGTTTTTGCAGTTGCGATATTTTCTTCCATTTCAGCTTCTCTTCCAGCCGCGCTTTGCCATTCTGACGCGCAACCTGATAGCCGATTTCCCGCTGCAATTTATGGTAGTTCTGTAAACGGTGTTCATCGAGGATGCCATCGCGGATTGCCTGGTTAACGGCACAACCGGGCTCCAACCGGTGTTTACAATCCCGGAAATGGCACCCGACCGAAAGTTGCTCGATATCTTGAAAGGCACTGGAAATGTCATCCTCATCGCCCCAAACCTGTATCTCGCGCATACCGGGCGTATCGATGACCATCCCGCCTCCGGGCAACATAAATAATTCTCGCCTTGTGGTGGTATGCCTGCCGCGAAAATCACTCTCTCTAACTTCATTGGTTTTCAACCGGTCTTCCCCCAGCAGGGCATTTATAATGGACGACTTGCCCACGCCAGATAACCCGAGAAACACGGCCGTTTTACCCTTGCCAAGGTGGACGTCCAGAGCATCCATTCCAATCTTTTCAGTTGCGCTCAACGATATTATCGGCACTCCCAGCGCAATTTTCTCAACTTCGTTAATGTGTACCGGGACATCGTGGCAAAGGTCTGTTTTGTTCAGTATGACGACTGGAGAGGCGCCGGCAGACCAAACCAGTGCCAGGTACCTTTCAATTCTTCGCAGTCTCATGTTGCGTTCACTATCCAGGCTGCACACGATGAATGCCGTGTCCACGTTGGTAGCGACTACCTGCTCCTGCGTATTGCCGCCCGCGAATCGATCCCGACCGCCGGCAATTTGCCGTGATAAGGTGCTTTTACGTGGCAGAATAGTGTCGATGGTGGTATCACCTTCGCGGGAGTTATTCTTGATGACAACCCAATCACCCACCGTAGGACGAATATCACCCGGCATATCATGATATAAGGCATGACCGGAAATCACGGCAAAACACTCTCCGCTGTGGGGTAAAACCCTATATCGATTTCTTTCTTGTCCGACGACTCTGGCCGGCAAGTTATCAGGAGCAGCCAGCGGTTTATAAGCTGCATGGAAGAACGAATCCCAGCCCAGTTCTGCTAATCCTTCGAATATATTATTTTGTGTCAATTATTTACTCCATAATTTTTTTATCTAAAAAAAGAAGCCGCAGCGTGTTCGCTGCGGCTTCCAATATTATTAACCCTTGATCTTCTCTGGATAAATCAATTATTCAGGTTGTATCGAAGCCAGTGAAGTGGGTAAGTTATTTTATTGTACGCCTCAACGAGTCTGCTGCCATTAGGCTAGTTCTTAATTCTTCAGACATAATTACCCTCCTATTAAGATGCTAAGATGACTCGATTGTCGATTCTACTATAAGAACGGTTATTAGTCAAGAGCCATAATTAGAAACCCTATTACGTTGTAGATTAAAATACCAAGTTGTATTATGTGAATAAGAATTTCACAACTATCCTGCGGAGTAAACATGAAAGTCTGCCGTATTAGTGAAATACGGGAAATGGATAAACAAGCCACCGATGTTTATGGCATACCGGCGGCAATTTTGATGGAAAACGCCGGCAACGCTGTGTATCAAGCAATCCGGCGTGAGGTTGAAATCTCCGGCTACAAATTCGTGGTGCTCTGCGGACCGGGCAACAACGGTGGTGACGGATTTGTAGTGGCACGCCTGCTGCAGGCAAACGGAGCGCATGTATCGGTCTTCACCCTCGCAGGCACAAATATTTACCAGAATGAGGCTAAAAAGAATCTGGATATCTTGACTCGTTTCCCGGTTAATATCGACAACACTCTATCCATCATCAGAATCAAGCGAGCCATACAATCCTCCGATTTTATTATCGATGCTTTATTGGGCACCGGTGTCGATAGACCGGTATATGGCATTTTCAAACAGGTTATCGAACTGGTAAATCAGAGCGGTAGAAAGGTGTTTGCAGTGGACATCCCTTCGGGAATTAACGGTGACACCGGTCAGGAGATGGGTGTATCTATCAAAGCGGACTACACCGTCTCTTTCGGTTTGCCCAAGATCGGGAACTTGCTTTATCCCGGGTACGGCCAAAGCGGGAAATTATATGTCTCGCGTATCTCGACTCCCACCACTCTTACAGATAACCCGGAGTTAAAAATCGAGGTTCCGATACCGATTGTTTTACCCGAACGCAAGGCCGATACTAACAAAATGGATTACGGCCCGATACTGGTAATTGCCGGCGCTACCAACTATTACTGGGCGCCTTATGCCTCAGCCTATTCGTTTTTAAAATCCGGAGGGGGCTATGTACATTTAGCTTGCCCGGTATCCCTGATCAAATCCTTGGCACCCAAAGGAAGAGAAGTTGTTTATCTACCTCAAGCAGAAACTAAAACAGGCGGTATCGCCTATGGCAACAAAGAAGCTTTGCTTGAGGTTGCCAACCGAATGAAAATGGTCATCATCGGACCTGGCATGTCCAAGGATGAGGAGACGCAAAAACTGATCCGTGAATTGGTTGGAGAGATCAACACTCCATTGCTGATAGATGCCGATGGTATCAATGCCATGGCCGGACACTCTAAAATCTTAAGCAAACGTAAGGGACAAACCGTACTCACACCCCACGTCGGGGAAATGAGTCATTTGATTGGCAAGACCAGCGGTGAAATAGAAAATAACCGGATAGATATACTTCAAGCTACCGCAGCTGACCTGAACGCAATAATAGTGCTTAAAGGTCCGCATTCGTTGATAGGGTATCCGGATGGTAAAGTGTACTTCAACTTTAGCGGTAAAACAGGAGGGCAGGCTGGTATGGCTACGGCCGGTTCGGGGGATGTGCTAAACGGAGTAATTGCCGCGGCATACTGTCTTGGACTGAAGCTGGAAGATGCGGTTTACACGGGGGTTTTCATACACGGT
>Ga0209777_10000410_pt1 | contig 72526 bp, 53 predicted proteins | sample FrelakmetHBP12HB_FD_187147 | JGI IMG/M metagenome (GOLD analysis project Ga0209777, IMG submission 187147) | Freshwater lake sediment microbial communities from the University of Notre Dame, USA, for methane emissions studies -HBP12 HB (SPAdes)... | ecosystem: Environmental > Aquatic >...
GGCTGCGGTGATCGGTAATCTCTTCCGGAATATCTTTGCCGAAAATCCGCTCCAGCATCTCCCGCGCACCAACGAGACCTGAGAACGGGTGCCCCTTCATGTGATCGGCGCCGCGCGCGCCAACAGAAGAGGCTAGGCCCATGGGCAGCACCTCCTTGCGGTTGTAGGGAAAGGTCATGCCCTTGGTGTGAAACCCGTAAGGCTTTGATTCAGGTCCGATGCGACGGATCATCTCCGGGATATTTTCTGCAAGGATGCTGCCGAAGCCCTCCCGCATGGCGGTCTTCTGCATCATCTTCGCGGCCATCTCCGTGTCTCCCCAGTTAAGCTCTATCCCGTCGGTAGCTTCAGATCCCAGGATGCCGCGCTGAAAGCATTCCATGGCCATTGCCAGGTTCCAGCCGAACTGCGTGCAGTCCATGCCCAGGCGGTTGGTCATGTCGGCAAGGTGAAACATGGAAGGAAAATCAAAAATGCCGAGCATGGGGCCCAGGTGCAGGTAGTGGCCGAATTCTATCTTGTCCCCGCTTTTACCCTTGTAGGGGCCGTCGTCAACTTTCCACTTCTGGGAGCAGCCTACCGGGCAGCGATAGCACGCGGTCTTGCCGCTCTTGTATTTATTTAAGAACAGGTCCAGGTCATACTTATCAAGCTGCTCCTGGCTGATATGCTCCTGGTCGTTTTTAATGGCAGCCTCAGCCCCGATCTGGGCTATTAGGATGAGCGTGCCGTATTCAGCATTGGCAGCGGTCCCCGGACCCTGGCCCCAGATTTCGCGGTAGCGCGCGGAGAGTTCGTCAAGCTTTTTCCTGTCCGCGACCGGAACCGTTGCCCCGTCAATTTTAACGATCACGGCTTTCAGTTTTTTTGCGCCCATCACGCAGCCCATGCCGGCCCTGCCGTTTGCGCCCACGCGCTTTGTGCCTGAGAAGATACTTGCGTAGCGCACCAGGTTTTCTCCTGCCGGCCCGATGCGCGCAGACTCGCAGCTGCCGTACTGCTCGTGGATGCGGTCATCGGTTTCATAGGTGTCAAGTCCCCACAGGCTGCCGGCGTCTACCAGCTGCGGGGTTTTTCCCTTTTCAATGAGTAGCGCTACCGGCTTGTCGGCTGCGCCGGTGAACACGATATGGTCATAGCCGGCCTGTTTTACCTTTATACCGAAGTACCCCCCGGCATTGGAATCGCCGAAGATGCCGGTGAGCGGGCCCTTGGCCGTGACCGTGAACCGTGTTGCGCAGGGGAAACTCGTGCCCACGGCCGGGCCGAAGCCAAAGATGAGCGGATTATCAGGCGAGAGCGGGTCAGCGTGGGGGTGCTCGCGCATGAGATCATAAAAGAGCCGCGCGTTCAAGCCGGAACCGCCGATATAGTTTTTCATCAACTCCTGCGGAAGCTCCTCTTCCCTGATGCTGCCGCTGCCCAGGTCAACCTTAAGAATTTTTCCTCTCCAACCTGCAATCTTTGCCTTTTTCATAGGATGCCCTCAATAGTGTTCTTGATTAGTAACGAGTCACGAGTAACGAGTGCTGAGTAGCTTAACACTCACAACGCGTAACTAAAAACTTAAAACTTTTAACTCAGCACTCAGGACCCAGCACTTTCCTTATGACAAATGGTCAGCAGGGAATATTCCTCCCAGCCGCTATGCTTCGAGGCAACATCTGCCAGCCCGTACATCTCTTTTCTGACTTCGCCGATAAACTGATGAAGGGTGCGCTTATCCATACCGCCCCTGCAGGTGAACCGGTCACCGCCGAGATAAAATTCGCCTTCTTTTTTCCCGGGCCAGATGATGCCGAATTCCTCAGCCAGTTTACCATAACAGGAGTTGCTGTCCAGATGGAACAGATTAACCTCAAAGCTGTTGAGCGGGTCACGAAGTATTGGCGCAGCGCGGCGCAGAAAATACCGGGTCTTCCAGGCCTGTTCCAGGGTCTCGCCCGGGAACCCCAGTATCACAAACAGCCGGATATTGATGCAGGCTTCGGCACAATTTCTGAGCACCTGTTCAGCCTGGCTCGCCGTGATACCTTTGCTGATTTTCCGCAGCGTTTCATCCGAGCCTGATTCAAGGCCGAACATGAGCTTTCGCAGGCCGCTCTGCCGCAGTTTTTTCAGGCGCTCCACAGTAAAGCCCGGCTCAAGACGCGCGTAGCAAAGATAATAGAGCTTCAGGTTCCGGGCAATGATACTATCCGCGATCTCCTCCAGCAGTTCCGGAGAACAGGACTCATCGGTGAACTGAAAGTATGGCGTGTGGTAGCGCTCTGAAATTGTCTGCAAATGGTCAACGATTAATCGTGCAGGTTTTATGCGAAAGCTGCTGCCGGGTAGGTTATTGATGAAGGAGATTTCGCAGAACCGGCAGCTGTTCCAGTAGCAGCCTTTGCCGAGGTTGTAGGGAAGTACCACGCCTGGAGCAAGGTAGTTGTTGAGCGGCAGGCCATTGAAGTCAGGGCAGGGAAGCTGCGTGATATCCTCTGCATGAAACGGCTCATTCACCCGGACTTTTTCTCCGTCAAACCAGATAAGGTTGGGAATATTTTTAAGATCAGGCTGCGCGGAGTTTTCAGCGATTGCCTGGGTTAATTTGACGAGGGCGGATTCCCCCTCGTACACAACAACGGCATCACAGAGTTTGAAGAACTCAGGCGCGGCGCGCAGCGAGTCCACAAATTTAGTATAGACGGTGCCGCCGATGACCACCCGCAGTCCTTTACTTTTAAGCTGTTTTGCCAGGGTCAGGCCGGGGATGACCTGCTGAAAATTAAGGATAGATATGCCCACCAGGTCAGGCTTCTCCGCGATGATTTCCGGTATTACAACAGACGGATAGAACCGGCCGAACAGATTTCTCTCCGCGTCATCAACCGCTTGCAGCAGTTCATCGAGGCGATGCTCCTTATAGCGGGTGGCAAAGAACTTGCCGTCCATTTTATAGTGCAGGCTGCGGTCATAGACTGCGCAGATAAGAGCAAGGGCCTTGTCTATGGCGCGGCGTGCGATAAAGTAGGATTCGCTGTCATAAAACTTTTCACTGCGCAGCTGCGCAAGGTAGTCAGGTATTCCGGGAATCAAAGGCCGCGCGTCTTCAATGCTCTGACCGAGTTTCTGGCGCCAGGCAAGTATCTCCCAGTCATTTTCATTGGTTTGCTTGGCAAGAGATTTTAGAACCTCTTCCGCCCTGCGCAGATGCTCCGCGAGATTGTCAGGGGAAAGAAGGTGGAGCGCCATCTTCAGATCAAGGTCCTGCAGCACCACGTCGTATCCTGCCTTGCGCAGCACAGCTGCAAGAGCAGCGGGCGCAAGATGCGGGCCGCGCGGATCAGATATGGGGGGAAAGAGTAAACAGACTTTCATGAGAACAAGAATACAGAATAGAGAAGGCAGAAGCCAGAAGAAAAATTTTATCAGCAAAATTTTTTGTTACGTTCATATTATAATAGCTCAGCGCTTCGATTCGCAAAAACGCTAACATATATGAACCATAGAAATGCTTACCAATGCTCCCTCAGCACTTAGTCAGCAGGTCTGAGGGCCTCGCGAGCGCTCCAGTAAAGCGTGGCAACAATATACCGGTCATGCAATCCACAGGAGCTGTTAAATGCCTGTGGAAAACCGGGGTTTCGAGGCAGGGAAGAGGGCTTTAAATAAGGGGAATATGCACATTGCTCAATTTTTGAGCACAAAATAAGCGATGTAATTTCAGCCTGTTATAAAATTTTCTCGATTTTTATTGATTTTGCCGAATGTAAAAAAAACTGTTTTCCACAGCAAAAAAGCTTGACAGCGCTCAGCGCCGCTTGTAGAGCCCGATTAGCAGCGCTTTTGCGATCTGGTTTTCTTTAACTTTTTGCAGAAAATTGTCTTTCGTAACCCCCTCCAGCTTTTCTTTTTTTAAAGCATACACGGTGAACATGTAGCGATGAGTTCCAGAAGGCGGGCAGGGACCGCCATAACTTTTTTTGCCGAAATCATTTGCCGCTTCCTGGACACCCGCAGGCAGCGGTCCGCCCTGGGGAAAATTTGTAATGCTCGCCGGTATGTCATAGACGAGCCAGTGGATAAAGTTTCCAGATGGCGCGTCAGGATCAATGCAGGTGAGGGCAAAACTTTTTGTTCCCGTGGGCGGGACGGACCATGAGAGCTGCGGAGATATATCATTACCATCACAGGTGTGAATGACCGGCATGAGTTGATTGTTTTTAAAATCCTGGCTGGTGATTTCCATGGCTGCAGTGCGGCCGGAGAAACAGAACAGGCTCATAGCAAATACACCGGCAGAAATAATTCTGAAAATTATAACATGAGGTGTCAGCATGATTAATCCCTCCTTGCTTAAGATATTCCGTTAAAAAAAACCGCAGAGAACGCGGAGTTCACAGAGACTAATAGCCAAAAGCTAAAACAGGCCAGGCTGTCATTGCGAGGAGTCCGCCGCAGCGGACGACGCGGCAATCTCAATCATAAAAGCCATTATAATTAATATATTATTCCGCTTTTGAAATTTATCAAATAAAAACTGATGGAAGACCTGTGCGCACCGGGCTTCGTTACTCCCCGTCCTCCGTAGCAGCCTACTGCGGAGGGTGGACGAACTTTTTATGCTGAGTGCTGACGGCTGAATGCTACATTAATAGGTATGCATCAAATAAGCTCGTTATCCTTGGAGGGCAAATTATTATGATAATCAACCCCCAACTTTTTGAAGCCTATCTCAAATGCGCGACCAAATGTTATCTCAAATCGCTTGGTGAAGCAGGAACCGGCAATGCCTATGCCGAATGGTTGCAAGCGCAGAACGATATCTGCCGCAGCGATGGGATTAAACGCCTGACGATGGAAGCCGCACCATATAGGTGTGTCACCAATCCGTCTGAATTGAAAAATCTAAAGACGGCAACATGGCGGCTGGCCATTGACTTCGTGGCTCGGGCACAGAATCTTGAATCGACGATTCATGTAGTGGAAAAAGTTTCGTCAGGAGGCAAAGGGAAGCCTACTCAGTTCATCCCAATTCGATTTGTTTTTACCAATAAAATACCAAAAAGCGATAAACTATTGCTGGCATTTGATGCATTTGTGTTATCGAAATCCCTCGGGCGAAAAATCAATCTTGGTAAAATCATTCACGGCGATAATCATAATGAGCTTAAGGTAAAAGTTTCTTCTCTTGCATCCGGGGTTGAGAAGGCAATCGAGAAAATATTAAAACTTGCCTCAACGGAATTGCCTCCAGATTTCATTTTAAACAAACACTGTTCTGAATGTGAGTTTCAAGAGCAATGTCGCAAAAAGGCAATTGAGAAAGACGATCTCAGCCTTCTTGCAGGGCTGTCGGAAAAGGAAAGAAAAAAGCTGAAAAACAAAGGCATCTTTACCATCACTCAACTCTCATACACCTTTAGGCCCCGTAGACGACCAAAACGACTTAAAAATAAACCTGAGAAGTCTCACCACTCATTGAAGGCGCTTGCACTTCGGGAGAAGAAAATTCATATAGTTGGCAGTCCTGCATTAAAAATTGAAGGAACACCTGTCTATCTGGATGTCGAAGGCCTGCCGGACAAAGACTTTTACTACCTCATAGGCATGCGAATTGTAAGCTCTGAACCAACGATGCATCATAGTCTGTGGGCAGACAATAGTGCGAATGAAAAAAATATTTGGAATGATTTTTTATGCATACTGTCAAATGTCGAAAACCCAGTGTTAATATGTTATGGAAACTATGAAAAAGTTTTTCTCAAAGTAATGTGCGAGAGATATGGGGAACCTCAGAACGAACCCGCCTTAAACAAGGCAATCAAATCACCGTTAAATATTTTATCCTTCATTTATGGGCAGGTTTACTTCCCGACCTTCAGTAATGGACTGAAGGAGATTGCAGGTTATTTTGGATATACATGGACAGACTCTGCCGCAACAGGTGTACAGACTATAGGCTGGCGACAAAGATGGGCAGAAGACAAAGACTCGATGGAAAAGCAGAGGCTGATTATCTACAACAGCGAAGACTGCGAAGCTCTCGAATTGGTGACGCAAAAGCTGATTGAGCTGCAAAAAGACCGTGCAGAAAGAAATGATTCAGACAACGATGAGGTTATAGACATAACCCTCATGAAGCGTGAACATCCATACGGATTCAAACGAAATACTTTTTTCTTTCCGGAACTCGACACAATCAATAAAGCGGCTTATTGGGACCACCAAAGAGAGCAGGTTTATCTAAAAACGAATCGCCAGATAAAGCTTGCTATTACGAGAAAGCCACAGATAACAAATTCCTTGCGACCCAACAAGCAGGAACAATTTCAGCCGCCATTGCCATTAAGGTGCATTAAGTGCAATTCTACAGAAACTCGGAAACATGATAGATACAACAAGATTATTGTTGATCTAAAATTTACTTCAAGTGGGGTTAAACGATGGATAGTTCAATACAAGTGTTACAGATGGATATGCAAAAACTGCGGTTATGTATTTTTACCAAAGCAAAAAACATGGACTCAAAAAAGCAAGCTTGGGTTTGGAGTAATGGCTTTCGCTGTTTATCAAAACATTGGATTAAGGCTTCCTCAGGAAAGTGTTGACCATGAATTCCAAAAGCTTTTTGGGCTACCGTTTCCAATTGGTACAACAGGAAGACTAAAAGAAATGGCGGCAAAATATTACATGGCTACTTATGAAGGGCTACTTCTAAAATTGCGTTCAGGCCTATTGATACATGCTGATGAAACGAAAATAAGCCTTAAAACCAAGGTCGGTTTTGTTTGGGTTTTCGCTAACATGGAAGAAGTAGCTTATGTGTTCAGTGAGACTCGGGAGGCTACCTTACTGCAAGAGTGCCTTAAAGATTTTAAAGGGGTGCTTGTCTCAGATTTCTATGCTGCATACGACGGAATCAATTGTCCACAGCAAAAGTGTTTGGTTCATCTACTTCGAGATCTAAACGACGAGCTTCTCAAACATCCCTATGATGAAGAGCTGAAGCAACTTGTGAGGGGTTTTGCCACTTTAGTAAAGCCAATGATTGCAACAGTGGATCGTTATGGGTTGAAAAGCCGTTTTTTAAAAAAGCATATTGTTTGCGTGAATCGTTTTTATAGGGAACTTTTTAAAATGAAGCTTTCCAGTGAATTGGCGCTTAAGTGCAAAAAGCGTTTTGAAAAAAACAGAACCGGACTCTTCACATTTCTGGAGCATGATGGGGTCCCTTGGAACAATAATAATGCAGAACATGCGGTTAAAGCATTCGCAACATTGCGTCATGTAATAAAAGGTGTAACATCGGAAAAAGGCCTCAAGGATTATTTGATTCTGCTAAGCATGTGCGAAACGTGTAAATATAAGGGTTTGGACTTTCTCGACTTCCTGCGCTCAGGAGAAAAAGATATTGATGCCTTTGCACTGAATCAGCTTAAACGAAGAAGAAAAACTGCTGAAAAATGCATCCCTGTTATTTGAATTAGGATCAGGCGGTTCGTATTCGACAGGATGAGGCTTTTGGCAATGAAGAGGGGCGAGGGTCAAATTTTCATATGTCATATTATGATTGAACATTCGTCTGTTCGATAGACTCACGGTACAGGTCAATCAAGGGTGTGAGGCAATGCCACAGAAGTGCTGAGTCCCGAGCGATGAGTGCTGAGTTGAAAAATGAAACCTTTCCAAAGTACATGGCTTGGGGCATTACGCTTGTGCTCCCTTCCTGTTATCTGCTATATAACTTCAGGCAAGAAAAAATAATTTGATGATTGCACCTAAAAGGGGTACATTTGTACTTGAAATGGGTGCGAAAGATTACCCATAGGGTTTATTAAATCTGCAAGAAATACAGAGTACAAGATGACAAAAGAATTAGAGACCATCATTCGCCGTGCTGCTGAAGAGTTGATTGCTTCAGGTGCAAAGGAAGTTTATCTTTTTGGTTCTGCTTCACGAAAAAGAAAAGAGCAATCAAAAGACATAGACCTTGCGGTAAGCGGCCTTCCACCAGAACGGTTTTTTAAGGCAATGGGCAGGGCTCGCCGCACCCTTCGGCGGCCATTGGATCTTGTTGATCTTGATGAGTCTAACCCATTTACCGCATATCTTAAAAAAAGCGGGGAATTGAAGCGTGTTGCCTGAGTTGTAAAAGCAGATTGAGACAGAGCGATCTCAGTTGCGCCGCATCCTGGAGACTCATCAGAGCTTGCTGGAGCGGTGTCGTAAGACTCAACCGACCGCTGACGAATTGGCAGCACTCGCAGCAATACTGCATGCTTTTTATAATGGCGTTGAGAATATCTTCAAACGTATTGCTGTTGCGCTTGATGGCGGTTCGCCGCAGGGAGAATTCTGGCATTCAGAGCTGATTGAGAAAATGGCGTCCCCGGCAAAAAAACGCCCGGCCCTCCTCTCTGACGCCATGAACGAACAACTCCAGGAATATCTTGACTTCCGCCATGTATTTCGCCATGCGTATACATTCGACCTCAAGTGGTCAAAGATGAAACATCTGGTAGTTGAGTGTGAAGCTGTTTTAGAGAAGTTCGAAAAAGAACTGGAAACCTTTCTTCTAAAACTTGAAACTGGCGAAAAATAATAATGCCGCTACTCGCAAAAAAATCAAACTGGCCGGGATAAAAACATCAGACATAACTGCTGCGATTGCTAAGGTCCGGGCTAAGAAGTAAAAAAAATCACTGACCACACCGAGAACTTTTGTTGAGACATATCTTGCGAAACCGGTAAAGAAATAAGGGTAACCCGCCTCCGCGCAAGGCTGGGGCCCTGCAGTGCTGAGTTCCGAGCTATGAGTGCTGAGTCGAAAAATCAAACCTTCCCTAAGTACATGGTTCGGTCAATACACTTGTATGACCTTCCTGATATCTGCTATATACTTCCCAGTAATACATATTAAAAAATTCTCACTGAGGGCTGATAGCTGTAAGCTGACAGCTGCGGGTATTCCATGAACGCATATCTTGTATTTATTCTGGCCATCTTAATCGGCAGTTATATTCTTGACGTTATCGTTGAGATTCTGAACATACGGCATCTCAGCACTGAGCTGCCGGAAGAGTTTTCCGGCTACTATGATGCTGAAAAATACCAGACCGCACAGCGCTATTTGAAAGAAAACACCCGGTTCGGTCTTATCACGGAAACGCTCTTTACCCCGCTCACCATCGCCTTTATACTGCTGGGCGGTTTCAATTATGTTGATGCGCTGGCCCGAAGTTTCAATCTGGGGCCGATTCCCACCGGGCTTGTTTTTACCGGCATCCTGCTGTTCGTTTCGCAGCTCATTCATATTCCTTTTTCAGCCTATGCCACCTTTGTGATAGAGGAGAAGTACGGCTTTAACCGGACCACGGTTAAGACCTTTATACTCGATATCCTGAAAGGCTGGCTGCTCACCGCCCTCATCGGCGGAATAGTGTTCTCCGTTATCCTCTGGTTTTTTGAAAAAACCGGCACATGGGCCTGGCTCTACTGCTGGGGCGCGGTGACCGTGATCCAGCTGTTTCTCAGCTTCATCGCGCCGGTCGTCATCATGCCGCTCTTCAACAAGTTTATTCCCCTTGAGGGGAGTGAGCTAAAATCAGCCATTGAAGAATATGCCCGCTCTCAAGCATTCAAGATGAAGGGGGTTTTCAAGATGGACGCATCAAAGCGCTCCACTAAGTCCAACGCCTTCTTCACGGGGTTCGGCCGGTTCCGGCGCATTGTGCTGTTTGACACCCTGATTGAAAAGCACACGGTTCACGAGCTGGTGTCGGTGCTTGCTCATGAGATGGGCCATTACCGGAAAAAACATATTTTGAAATCTGTTCTTATATCCATCGCGACGACCGGGCTGATGTTTTTTATCATGTCGCTGTTTATTAATAATACGGGGCTCTTTGCCGCATTCAGGATGGAGCACACCTCGATCTACGCGAGCCTGCTGTTTTTCGGCTTTCTCTACGCGCCCATCGAGATGGTGCTCTCCATTGCCGGCACCATGCTCTCACGAAAGCATGAGTATGAGGCTGATGCCTACGCGGTCACCACCTATCGCAGGCCCGAGGCAATGATTACCGCGCTGAAAAAACTGAGCGTTGACAACCTTTCCAATCTTACCCCGCATCCGCTGAAGGTATTCCTGAGCTACAGCCATCCGCCGGTTCTGGAAAGGATTAAAGCTATCAGAAAACAGAGGACAGACAGCAGATGACAGAGGACAGACACCCGACAGCAAACAACAGTAGAACCAGAAACTCTCTGCGGTCTCCGCGTGCTTCGCGGTGATTGTTTTATCATTAATGAGGTATGAAATGAAATCAGTAAAGTGTCTGCTGCTGCATGTGGCAGTCTGCAGCATTGTCATAACATTGAGCGGGTGCGCTATGAAAACAGCAACAGCTGAAGAGATTACGCTGGAAGGGGTCTATGTGAAAGATACAGGGCATCCCTTTTCCGGGCCTGCAATAATTGCGGCTGGCGGGTATTATCGCCTCAGCAGCGAGCGCGCGCAGGAAATGGCAGCGCTTAAAGACAAAACGAAAATTAAGATCAGCGGAAGACTCTACACGAGAAAGAGAAGTATCCCGGAAGCCGGGACGTTCAGGGAGATAACCGAGCAAGTCATCGAGGTAACGAAAGTTACCGTAATCGGGAAGTGAGGAACCGGGGTTGTTTTTTCCGGGAAGGGATTTTTCTACTCAGTCCGGAGAAATGAAAGGATAGCTTCTTTTTCCGCGCTCAAAGCCTGCCGCAGTTCCGGGCTTGCCTGTTTCCTGAGGGTCTCTATTAACGCCGCCAGCCTGCTCTTCAAACCGCCATCCACCTTTTTCCCGCGCATCAGTTTTCCTGCCTCAAGGGAAGCGCTTGCAATAAAAGCCGTGGCCTGTTTCCTGAAGGCAGCGTTATTCAGTATAATGCCGGTCACCTCAGGGGCGTAGCGGTAATACAGACCCACCCAGCGCTGCCCCTGCGCGCTTGTGAGCAGCAGCCGGTCGCGCATTGCGTAGAAGTTTTTCAGATCCCCCCCCTGGAGCGCCGTGGTAATAGGACACTTTAGCTCAGCCTTGAGGGTAAAATCCTGGCGCGTCTCCTGGTCAGCCGTGACCAGCACATCATCTTTAATATTAACCAGCCCGTCCTTTGAAGCAATAATAGTATATTTATCCCTGACGGCAGGCAGGGGGAGCATATAGTAGCCGCCGCCTGAGGATACGGTAGCATCGCCTGTAGCAGTCAGGCCATCACCGGTTAATGCGGTTATGGTCACGCCATCTATCCGATTGCTGGTGTAGCCGTTGGTCACCTGGCCGGTCACATAGCCGTTATTACTGCCCTCGGTAATTATCTTAAACGACTGGCTGTCAGCACACGTCCCGAGAGAAAGACTGAAGCTCCACGGGCCGCCTGATGCCTGTTTAATAGCTATGTTGCGCACGTAGTCGCTGTTGAATATCCATGGGGAATGATCCGCGGGAGCCCCCGCCCCATTGACCGCATCCAGGGTAAAATTGCATTCAGTCTGCAGCACCGTCATAATCGCCGGAGAAAATGGCGGCAGGCTTTTAAGCGCCAGCGACGCGACCACGGATGCGGATGTTGATGTGGAAGAGGGTGTGATGGTAAACCCGTTTTTCAGGACCACCACTTCACAGGCCCCCGGCAGTGTGCAATCAGCCCCTGAGTCGAACGGCGTTGATACGACAACATCCCAGGTATCGAATAGGGTGCCTGAAGTGACTTGGGTCGGGTCAAGTATGGAGAGAATAGCCGTGAGCGACGTATCGCTCAGCACCACCACCTGGTCCGTGCCCGCGACCGGCTCGGCCTTGGCAATCCGCACCCCGGTGTCATTAAAAATTTCCACCCGGGTTTTATTCCTGATAAAGTTGGTATTCTGCCCTAAAATGGCGATCTGGACCAGGCCGGGGCTTCCCTGATTGGGGGTAATGCTGAGAATGAACGGTTTGCCGGCAGTGAAAGATATATCAAGGGTCTGCTGGTTTAACCGGTTGTTCACCGCAATGGGGGTGGCAATAGTCTCGCCTGGGTTGAGAGAGCCTCTTGTTTTCTGCGCTATGTTCAGAGGAAATGGCTTGCTGACCCGGTGGCCGTATATGTCTTCCACCGTTACCATGATGGGTACCGGGCCGACTTGAAGCAAAGCTTCCGGAAGATAATAGGTGTAGATGCCGCTGTCATAACCAATGGCGGCTGCATCGGTCGTGATGCCAAAGGCAAAGGTGAATACGCCGTCACGCGCGGCAGCATCTTCACCGGTCCCGTCATCGAGCATTGAGACGGTGGTGATATTGATAACATCCGTGCCCGCCGTGTCGGAGAACCCGGTAAGCTGCAGCGGGGTAAGGTCCGCGGTTACAGCCGCAATGCGGGTCAGGATATTGGGATCACTGGATTGAGAGGTCACCGCCGCAGTAATAATGGTCGGGTTATCATCATTTGCGATTGAAGACGGATTGGCGGTATCCGCAATGACAAAATCAGGCTCCCGGTACTCTTCATCACTCTCGCCGATGCAATAGAGATAGCCGTCATCCGAGCCCACATAGATTCTTTTGTCCGGGCCGATGGCGGGCGAGGAGCGCACCGGGCCGCTGGTCGGGTAAACCCATTTTAGGGCGCCGTCAGAGAACAGGGCATAGACGTTGCCATTATCAGCACCAAAGTAGATGTCTCCATTTTTGTCGATTGCCGGTGAAGACTGTATGGGGCTGCCGGCGGAAAACTTCCATTTCAGCTGACCGGCGTCATCATAGCAATAGAGGTAGCCGTCATCCGAGCCGACATAGATCAGCTCTCTTGTCGCGGCAGCGGCCGCCGTGGAAACAGTGGATGTTATGGGAGGAGTGACCGCTGGTGAGGAGCGGATTTTTCCGCCGGTCTTCCGTTTCCAGAGCGGCTCCTTGGTGGTGTTCGTTGCCAGCACACGCCATTGCAGGCCCGTCTCCAGCCCGGGGGAAAGAGCCGCCGTATTGGTGCTGGTTGTAGTGCTGGTTGCAGTGCTGGTTGCAGTGCTGGTTGCAGTTTCGCTGAACGCGTAGAGGTAGCCGTCGTCGGCCCCCACATAAACTTTTCCGTTGGAGACCGCAGGCGATGAATTCACATCATCATCAGCCTGGAACCACCATATAACCGGGTTCACGCTGGTGGTCGTGTTGCTGCCGCCGCCATTCACGGCCGTTGTTGTTGTACTGCTGCCGGTTCCGCCGCCCCCGGCGCTGGGATTCAAGGCATACAGGTACTCGCCGCTGCCGAAATAAAGGTTGCTTCCGGAAAGCGCGGGCGATGAGTGCACATTTCCCTTGGTGAGAAAGGAAAACTTGCGAACAGTGTAGGACGGGAGTTTTTTGCTGTCGCCCGAGTGGCTCATGTCAGGGCTTAAATTAATGTTCAGCAGCTCATCGTAATCTGTTCCAAAGTAGGCATCACTGCCGGAAATAACCGGCGAGGAAGAAACGCTCCGGTCAAAGTCCGACTGCCAGATGGTAATGCCGCTGGAAGTGATGAAATAGAGATACCCGTCGCTGGTTACCACAAAGATATTGCCGCTGTCATCAACGGCAGGAGAAGACAGAATCGAGCTTCCCAGGCTCATGGACCAGCCCATGGTTCCCTCGGGCTGGATAGAGGCTATGTAGCCGCTCTCGGTGCCTGCAATCACGGTCCCATCTGCAGTAACAGCAGGGGAGGCGCTGATCGGGTCCCGCCAGCCATTGACCTGCCAGCGCCATTTCACTTCAATGGCGTTTGCCGGGCCGGCCGGGCCTTCAAGGTCACTGGTGCCGGTGTGGGCAGGGTTGCCGCGAAACGTGAGCCAGCCGCTGCCGGTCTGGGCGTGTATCAATGAAGGGCTGATGAGGGTGCCAAGTAGAAAAACGATTAGCAGAAGCATCCGGCGGCTCCTGGCATTGATTACTATGTGTGGCGGACAGTAACGCTGCATGATGGGGTTCAACCGTTAATTGGACAGTGTAGCTGTCAGGGTCATTTTGAAGGGAAAATCAAAATCCTGGTATTCGATCATAACCGCAGAAAAGACGACGCCTGCGCTCACGGTGGGATATACGTCGATAGTGTAGCTGACGGTATCAGTGCCGTAGGTAAGCCGCGGCTCAAGAAATTGCAGGAAGCCTGACTTTCCCTCGCTGGTATTTGTATAGATGAAACCGCCGGCAGAGAAATACCCGATATCAGCCGCTAGGTCTATGCGGGGGGTGAGATTAACGCGCAGGAAATGGATTTGGTTGTCAGGAATAACCGCGGAGATAAATGTCATGTTGAACGAGCCATCCCGCCACAGCACACCCTCATATTCCATTTCAACTGATTTTGAGTCACCGGGGAGCAGCACCATGGTAGCAAAGGTTGCCCCTGCCAGCCCCGGCCTGGGAACTTCAGCCTGTGCAGCGGATGGCATTAAAAATATGACGAGCAGTGCTAAGCGCAGAACAGTCTTGTGTTTCATAGGTATAATTATTATCCGTTTTGATAATTTAAAAAAATTATAAGTAAAATACCTTGGTATGTCAATGTAATTAACAGCCAGGACTTTCCCAAAATTTATAGTGCTGTCATTACGAGAGCGCACGGGGGTTTTTTAGCCACAACACAACAGCTTGATCTTCGTGGAACGGCAGGTGCCTTGCGAATTCTCTCCTGCCAGACCCCATTGCGTTCCCCTGCGTCGAAGGCTCTGGAAGCTGCCTGCCCCGTGCCTGATACGCACGCCGCCGGGGTCGTGACGCAAGCCACTAAGAATATTGTTGTGGCGTTAAAAACCCCCCTGCGCTCGTGCTCCGCTTCTCTATCCTATTCTTTCACTGCAGTTATGCCGTTTGTTGGTTTTCTATGACGTAATTTTGGGAAAAGTCCTGAATTAACAGCAGGCAGAGGGGGATAAATCACCGGGGCTGGTTATAGATTCGCGGCAGCCTCTTTCCAGTCACGCCTGATAAAGTCTAAAAGCTTCTCCGCCCGCTGCGAATAGAGGCGGATGGTGTCAAAGTGAGGCTCTGAATAAAGCTTTTGCATCATCAGGCCATCCGCGTCAAACCAGCGAGGCAGCACCCCGCCAAGGAAATAGCCTTTTAGCCGCAGGCTTTCGATCGCGGCAGCCGCAGGCGCGGCAGCAAGCGGCAGATAGACTTGCACAATAGTACTTCCCTGGCCCCGGGCTGTTTGTTCAAGGCGCTCAATCGTGATATCAAAGTCGCTGCCGATCAGTTCAACATAGATGCGGGCAACTTTTTGCAGTCCGAAAAAGCGCAGCTGCACCCGGGATGGCTGCTCAAGGAAAAAAGCGCCGGCGGTTTGACTCAAAGACCTCCGGATTGACAACCCTGCATAGATAAAACCAAGAATCTCTTCATAGGTTTCAGGAAAAAACACCTCATGGGGCCGGTCGTGGTAACAGCGAAACATCCACAGGGCTGAAACCGGCCCGGTGGCGCTCTGTTCCTTTTTATATGCCTCTTCCGGGATGTAATCAAGTTCAAGTGCTGTTTCAAGAAACCCGCAGTCCGCGCCGATTTGCTGGGAAATGGTATGGTTGCAGACCGCCTTGCCGAATATCTCCTGCGCCGGCACCTGCAGTGCCAGAACTTCAAGCCCGTAACGCACCAGCTGTTTTGCTATTGCCTCGTTGCGGTATTCAGGGACCACCACCAGCATCCCCTCCTCATAGAGGCTGGCGCACTGCGGCGCTGGAAAGAGCGCGCAGTGACCCAGCACGTCTCCCGTAGAAGATCTGGCCACTATGGAATAGAGCCTGCCATCGGCATTTGCCTGGATGAGCGTTTCAGGGCTGTAGACGGTGTCCAGAGAATAGGCGTCACTATACACAGCATAGAAACAGCGCGCAACGCCGCGGGCGTCTTCAAGCCGGAACCGGTCGATCGTATATGATTGGCCAGTCTCGATCTCATAAGATTCTGCGGAAAGCTGTAACAGCGTTTCTTGTTTGTTCATAATGATTGCAGGAAAAAAAGCCGTTATTTTTGAACGCTCAGAAGTACTGAAGCAGCAGGCGGCGTCCTATTGTGCGTAATGTTTTTTATACCACGCTACGGTTACCGGCAAACCCTCTTCCAGGGGTACTTTTGGAGCCCAGCCAATGACATCGAAGAGCTTCTGATTGTTGCTGTAGCATTCATCCCCCTCACCCTTTCTGCAGGGAATAGCTCCCCGCAGGACCGCGCATTCTTTCCCGATCTGTTTTGTTATAATGTCTATAACATCATTTACCTTGCGGGGAACGCCCGTTCCCACATTGAACACCTCGCCGCGAACTTTTTTGCACGCAGCAATCCGCAGAAAAGCTTCAACCACATCATCCACATAAATAAAATCCCGGCGCTGCTCACCATGCGTCATGCAAAACTCTCTGCCGGCGAGGAATTCCCGGATTGCGGCGGGAATTAACATCGACCCCTGCTGTGCCGGGCCATAAGTGGGAAACAGGCGCAGAACGGTTATGGGAAGGTCAAATGTCTTTGCCGCCATTTGGCAGAAGGCAGTTGCCGACAGCTTTGAAAATGAGTACGGCGATATGGGGGATTCACGCTCTGTTTCGCAGAGGGGGGGCTGCCTATTGCCGTATTCTTCAGAGGTTCCGGGATAAATAAATGCTTCAAAGCCAGCTTCACGCAATGCCATCAACAGATTAACCGTGCCTACAATATTATTTTGTATCAGAGGCTGGACAGGATTCCAGGACCGCGTTACATCCACATGGCCTGCCAGGTGAAAAATTAACTGCACCGGGAAGCCGGATAATCTCTGTTGCAAAGAGGCAAAGTCGGTCAGATCTGCTTCCCACACGGTCACCTGCTCTATAAGGTCTGCGATTCTCCATGCAGCATCTTTTTTCCTTACCAGAATGTGAACGCGGGCGCCTTCCCGCACTAATCGCCTGGTCAGGTGAGAACCTATAAACCCCGCGGCCCCGGTTACTAAAACCTGTCTGTTTTTCCAGTTCATGAACCCCCCTGGTATGTTGTCTCTGTTGCTGGACGCTCGTAACGACTCTTCAGCATGGTATGTCCGTTTTCAGGAGCTCCCCGTTCCGCTGCATTGGGGGGCACGATAAAGAATGAATTGCTCGTTCTCGTAGATTTTGGGCAGCGCAAATATTTTCGGCTTTTCGGTGATGATAAATTTGACCCCGTATTTGCAGGCGGTCTTCACGACTTCCGAGGTTGGTAAATAATAGTACCCTTCCGCGCTGGAATCAAAACAAAATTTTTTCCAGCCCAAATCCTTCATGCGCGTAAGCCACTCGCGGGTAAATTGATTGTCAAGATAGATCGCGTTAGAGCCTTCAGCCCAGTCACCAAGGGTTGCCCGCTGGGAATAGATGCCGAAGTCGTTCATATAGGTCGGGACAATGAACAGGTCATCCTTGTCAGAGTGCTGCTTTGCAAAGAGCTGCATATCAGCCCATGGATGGCGCTTGCCCTGAAAATAGCCGTGGTAGTAAATCTCCGGCCCGCCCTTAAAATAGAGGACTGCCGCATCAATGAGGATGATAAACAGGCCCGACCAGACAATGTATGTAATCGCATTCAGGGGAGAGCGTTTCCGGCGCAGGGCAATGGCAAGAAGAAAAATAATGATGGCGATGAAAAAGACGAGCATCCGCGTCCCCCGCTCGCCATACATTATTTGATAGGCAAGGAGCATGGCAAGAGAGAGAAAAAATACGCTGCTAAAATTGCGCGCTATAGACGAAAAGCGTTCTTTAAGAACAGGTTCATAAATAAAAAATGCCACGGCAGCCAGCAGGAGCGGCAGGTAGTAGAAAGGGTAGCACTTGACATAGCCGGTCAGAAGAACGATCAGCGCAATGACTGTAAACCGGCTGGTGAACGAGTGGTTAAAAAGCGCCAGCAGCAGCCAGGCGATACAGGGTAGCGCCATGAACATATAGATCAGGGTGCTGCGCCATAAGCTCATCTTGATAATAAAAGGGACCGGGTAGATGTCCGCGAAAACAGTTCCGGCCAGACAGAGCATAAGCACGCCGCCGGTGAAGATAAGCAAGCCCTGTTTGCGTGAACTGTCAGGTATGCGGTAGACGGCCAGCATGAACAGGACAAAGAAGAGTATGGCACGGACAAAGGAGAGCGCCGGCCAGGTTGAGGGAAAACAGGTAAACCACGCGGTCCAGTATGCGGCAGTGATCCAGGCAGAAAAATCCAGCTGCTGCGTGCTGCTCAGATAGCTGAAGCTCCTGATGATGGCAGGCAGTGCCGGCAGCGTGAAGGAAAGGATGCAGTAGCCCATAGTAGAAGCCTTGAGCTCTTTATAATTAAATGCCCAGAATAAACAGTAGGCCCATAGGACAAAGACCGTGCACATGGGATGAAAATTCCATGCAAGACCGGATAAAAACAGGGACAGGGGATAGCGTTTCTGAAAAAAGAAAACCATGGACCAGATGATAAGAGGATACGCGTACAGCAGCCCGTGATGAAAGAAGTTCAGATACGGCGCCGGGGAGCCCAGGGTCCAGTTGTTGAGCTCTGTCGTATAGAGCAGCATGGCGAGCAGCCCCGCGCCGGAACTGCCAAAGAGCACCCGGGTGAGGGCAAAGATCCCTGCCAGGCTGAAAAAAAGGCTCACGATCTCCTGTGTGACGGCAAATGTTTCAAAATCAAAATGCTTAATGATGAACAGATTAAAATCATGGGAGATGGAAAGCCTGACATTGGTCCGATTGACGGCCTGAACGTATAGGGAATTTTTAAAAAGTGTCGGATCTGCCTGGGCAACGATGGGGTCGAGGTAGGTCCCGACGGTAAGCCTCTTGTGAACAAGATAATACCCGTTCATTAAGAACGCGTGCAGGGTCATCAGCGCTATAATGCATATAATAACTGTTCGCGGGAGAGCGCTCTGCTCTCTCATCGTCGGGTTCACGTCCCAAACCTTTCTCCCGGGCAGATAAACAGGCCGGAAACAGCATCCATTACCCTGGACCGTAAGCCTCCTGAAGACGGGATTATTCAGAGGTTTCATAAAAAAGCATAGCAAAAGCTTCGGCTGTAACTGTATGTCAGGTTATATCTGAAATCAAATAGTTTCTCTTCCTGGCAACAGGAGCGCGGAGCTGACAGCGCAGTGGGGCACGGAGACGGTGAAGAACAGGAGCTTGAGAGGAATGCTGTAAAAAACGTTACGGATATGCCGGCAGGGCTGGGACTTGACAGCAATGAGCCTTATTCATTCAAACTGCTGCCGTCGCACAATGTTCCACTGGTGCAGCTTGAATCTGAATACCAGCAGGAAAATAGAGAGCCCGTAGACCACCCCGGTGGAAAATGAGATTGAAGAAATCGGGCCGCTGTAGGTTGTGGGGATGGGAACCTCTTTGATACGGAAGCCCGCGTTGAGTATCTGGAAAATTATCTCGCCTTCAAATATCCAGTTATCAGAGTTTAATCCATACGGGATTCTGTTAAGAATATTCATGGTGTAGATGCGGTACCCGGAATGATATTCACTGAGCCGTCCATGGGTCGCCACGTTTTCTATCCCGGTGAGAAAACGGTTTGAAATGTATTTCCACCAGGGCATCCCGCCGCTGAGGGCCTTTTTACCCATGATGCGCGAGCCGAACACGGCATCCGCTTCTCCGGCAAGGACCGGCTCCAGCAGCCGGTCCATGATCGTGGGATCGTACTGGCAGTCCGAATGCAGGATAACAAAGATATCCGCGCCGATTGTTTTCGCGTAATCAAAGGCGGTTTTATTGGAACCGCCATAGCCGCGGTCACTTGCATGGCGTATGACCGTAAGCCCCAGCTGTTGGGCAACCGCAACGGAATTATCACTGCTGGCATTATCAACAACTATAAATTCCGCGCTGTTTCTTATGTTATCGGGAATCAGGCGATAGGTTTTTTCGATCGTAGTGGCAGTATTTCGAGTTGGAATAAAAATAAGTATTTTAGGTTTCATCGTATAAGGATTGTTCGGTAAAGATTTTTTCGCCGATCTGCGGAGTGATGTATCAGCTTCCCGTAATGCCTTCCGGCAGAAAAGGAGCTGCCTGGTCCCGCATAGGAATTGGCCCGGTATTTTTGCTGTGTTTACTGCGCTGTTCAACTCAGCAGCATTTACCTATATTAACCCGCTTCGAACCGGTAGTAAAGTTAATCATGCAGGGCGGCACCATGAAATTATAACGGTTAAGAAATGCACCTTCGGGAACGGATGCCGCGGAACAGTTCATGGGTAACAAAGAACAGCTGTTATAAGGGAGCTGAAACCAGGAGCGGGTGTTTTATGCGGTGAAAAAGTGGAACAGGACGGTCAGCTGAGGGCGGGATGGGGATAAAAGGCGAAGAGCCTTTCTCTTGAGCAGTCGATTATGGTGTGCTCCAGCGGCAGCGCCAGAGCGTGGCGAGCGCGTGCAGCCCGTCTTTCCAGTGAATTTTCTTGCCTTCCGCTACGGTCCGGGGAGTGTAGTTGATGGGCACTTCAACAATCTTATGCTGCAGCCGGCGCGACAGAAGCTGCAGCTTGGCGGCCACTTCATAGTCCAGGTCAAACCCGTCGCAGCGCAGGTGCAGGGACTGCAGGGTCTGCCTGCCCGCCATTTTATAGCATGAGGCAACATCAGACAAAGCGCTCTGAAATAATAGATGAAAGACCCAGTTGATAAATCCTGCGCCAACGCGGTGTATAGACCGGGGCAGGGGATTGCCTGAGACCTGCGCTCCGAGAATGCGCGAGCCAAAAGCAGCCAGAACATCCGCCTGCTGCATCACCGTAAGCATTGTCACCAGATCATAGGGATCATATTCCATGTCCCCATCCTGCACCACCACGTATTGACCGCGGGCCAGCGCCATGCCGCGCTTCACGGAGTTCCCTTTCATCATGTTGCGCGGCTGTAGCTCCACTCTGACATCGCCAAAGGAAATCTCCCGAACCAGTTCCCGCGTTCCGTCGGTTGAGCAGTTGTCTACAACTATTATTTCCTTGGCAATGGGCAGTTCCCGTACCCGGCGCAAAATCTCCAGCACGGTCGCGCGCTCATTATAAACAGGCATTATGATAGTGAGCTGAGGATTTGACATAACTAAGACAGGTAGTTTTTATACCACGTTAGGCTTATGGTAAGCCCCTTCTCAAGAGGGGTGAGAGCCCGCCAGCCAAGAATCTTTTCGGCCAGCAGGGAGTTGAGGTACTGATCTTTTATTTCTCCTGCAGCTGCATTGAGAATTTCCGGATCAAGGCGCGCACCGGTCACCTGAATCATGCGTTTGACCAGGTCTGCCACCGTTACCGGCTTCCCGGTGCCGAGATTGAATGCCTGGCCCCGGCAGCGTCCTGCGCTGACCGCTTCAGCAAGAGCGAGGTATCCGTCAACCCCGTCTTTGACAAACAGGTAATCGCGCTTCGGGGTGCCGTCGCTGCGGATAACGGGCCGGCGTCCTTCAATGAGCGCACGAAACGTATCCGGGATGATGCGCGAAAAGTTGAGATCTCCCGGGCCGTAGAGGTTGGCACAGCGGGTCACTGCTGTTGGCAGCCCGAAGGCGACAGCAAAGGAGCGGGTGATGATGTCCGCACATGCTTTGGAGGCGTCATAGGGGTGCTGCCCCAGAAGCGGCATGGACTCCAGATACGGAAGCTGCTCCTGATCACCGTAGGCCTTGTCACTTGAGGCGACCACGATTGCCTCAAGCGGACAGCGGTCCGCTATCAGCTCGCGGCATGCTTCAAGCAGCATGTAGGTTCCACGGATATTTGCTTCCAGGGTGCTCAGGGGAGAGCGGTTGGCAAGGCCTACGATTGCCTGGGCCGCGAGATGAAATACATTCTGGACCTGCTGCTCATTGATGACGCGGCGGCAGAATTCAAGGTCCGTGATGTCCCCGGCGGCAATTCTGATTTTTGTATCAAGCCCCGACAGTTGCAAATAACTCTCGGACGGACGGTCCCGGACAATGCCGGTCACTATCGCCCCCCGGGACAGCAGCTCTTCAATCATATGTGAAGCTAAAAACCCGTAGGCTCCGGTAACAAGGACACGCCTACCCAGCCAGTGTTCCATCAATCATTCCTCCAGACCGCCCACGGGGCATTGTTATGCTCCCACATCTCATTGAGCCGCAGGTTATCTTTATAGGTATCCATACAGGTCCAGAAGCCTTCGTGACGATAGGCCATCAGTTCTCCTGCTGCAGCCAGCCGGCGGAAGCAGCCGGTCTCCAGGGGATCGTCCTGTTCCAGCCAGTCAAAAATTTCCCGGCGCAGCACAAAGAAGCCGCCGTTGATCCAGTCAGGCAGCATCGGGTTCTCACGCATTTCCGACACCTGCCCATTCCCGGTTATATCCACATGACCGAATTGAGAACGCGACCGTACCGCGGTCAATGTTGCGATTTTACCGTGGGAACGGTGAAATTCAACCAGCTTCTGAAGGTCTATATCGGCAACGCCATCGCCGTAGGTTACCATGAAATTCTCATCATTTTCCACATATGCGCGCATGCGCCTGATCCGCTCACCTTTCTCGGCGGTGAGACCGGTATGGCATAAAATGACCTGCCAGGGGGATTGATATCCAGGGGTGAGGAATTGACGCGTTATCGAATCACCGAGTGTGAGGGATACATCACGACCCTCAAAAGGCAACCGGTGGACGAAATAATCAACAATTTGCTGTGCTTTATAACCCAGCAGCATCACGAATTCCGCGAAACCGGCTGCAGCATACATCTGCATGATATGCCAGACGATTGGCATACCGCCAATTTCGTAAAGAGCCTTGGGCGGTGCTTCTCCGCCGCTCATCAAACGTGTTCCACGGCCGCCTGCTAATATTCCAACTTTCATTGATTATTATCCAGAGATTGCAATGCCCGTTTACTCATACGCTTCGGACTGAAGGTCGAAAAACTTGATTTTTCTGCTTTTAATATATGGGTAGAGAGTGCTGGGTACCTGGCGGAAGTATAGGGAAAAGACCTCTGGGTGTCAAGCCCAAAAGCCCCATCACGGGTTGGTCGTAAGCCGCATCAGGCACCAGAAACATGACGTTGAAGCAATCTGGCTTTTCCGGAATTTATCATAGCAGCTGATACAGAATAAATTTGTTGTTCTCATATATTTTTTTAAGATTCAAGGTATGCGGTTTTCTGGTGATGATAAATTTTGCCTGGTATTTTTTTGCTGCCCTGATCGCCTGCTCAGTTGAGAGCTTATCATAGCCCTCCGGATAATGAAGCCTTGTCCAGCCGATAGCATTCATCCGCGCCAGCCACTCAGCGGCAAAGACGCTGCCAAGGTAGAGCGCATGGCTCCCTTCAGCCCAGTCACCCAGGGAGGCGCGGTGCGAATAGATGCCGAAGTCATTCCAGGCGGGAGGGATGATGAACAGATCATCCTTGTCGGAAACATTTTTTGCAACCTGCTGGATGTCGGCCCACGGATCAATCTTTCCCTGCATGCGGCCGTGGTAATAAATTTGCGGGCCGCCTTTGCCGTAGAGCACTGCTGCGTCAAACAGGAGAAAAAAAACGAGCACCACAGCCCACGGCTGCCGCAGGATTACGGCGGCACGCGGAGATCCCTCAGCCATTTTAAGTGCCTGGAGGAAAGTGAGCGTAAACAGGAAGAATGCCGGCAGGTACAGGGTAGCGGGAGAAAACGCTGTCCGGAACGAAAGGATGCTGACCAGGATTGCAAGAGCGATGAACAGCAGCAACCCGAATCTATTGTGCAAAACAGAAAATCGTTTTACCAGGATATCTTCATACTGAGCATAGAAAAGAAAAATGAGCAGCAGCGGAAGATACAGGATTGAAAAATGTTTAAGATATCCGGTCAACAGCACTATGGTAATGATCACCAGAAAGCGTCGGCTGACCGTATGATTAAAGATTGCCGCAAAATAGCAGGCAATGCAGGGCAGAGCCATAAAGAGAAAAATAAGGGTGCTGCGCCACAGGCTTAATTTGATTATAAAAGGCACAGGATAATAATCGGCAAATACTGTTCCGGCAAGACACATGAGCGCACACGTTGACGTAAAAATCTTTACACCGTTTTTTTGGCGGCCAGCCGGTAAGGACAGGAGGCTCAGGAGAAATAACAGAAAGAAAAGGCCGGCCTGAACCAGCCAGAAAAGCGGCCAGGCGGAAGGAAAGCAGGTGTACCATGCAGTCCAGATAACTACTTTCATCCAGGTGACATCCGACAGCTGGCCCGTGCCTAGATTGTTCAGCGCCTTCACCAGTATGGGCATGGCAGGAACAGTAAAAGCAAGAAAGCAGGACAGGAGGGTGCGCGGCTTGAATGCTTTCCTGTTGAAAAGCCAGTACATGCCGTAGGCGGCAAGAAGAAACACGGTGCACATGGGATGGAAGCTCCAGGAGATGCCTGCCAGCAGGAATGCGATGGTATATCTCTGCTGAAAAAAGAAGACCATGGACCAGATAATGAGCGGATACGAATAGGGTAGGCCGTGGTGAAAAAAGTTTGCATAGGAGGCAGGTGAACCAAGTATCCAGTTATTTGTCTCCGCGGTATAGAGAAGCATTGCCACAAATCCGGCAAAGGTATTTCCGCCCAGTACCCGGGTGAGTTGAAACAGGCCGGCAAGGATAAGCCCTAGGCTTAAGATCTCAATGGCTATGGTAAAATTCTCAAGATCAAAATACTGCAGGATAAAAGGGCTGATATCATTGAAGAGAGTAAGCCGCACATTGGCATGATTGATCGTCTGGACATACTGGGAATTTTTAAACAGGGAAGGGTCTGCTTTTGCAAGAATCGGGGTGACGTAATTGCCAACGGTCAGGGTTTGAGAGACATAGCGATGGCCATTCATTAAAAAAGCATGAACGGTGATCAGGAAAATAGAAACTAAAACAACGGGCTGCCAGAAAGTGGGTATCTTCTCATTCATGTAAGACTGATAGACTCAGCTCAAGAATAGAGGCCCCTGCTGTCATGTATTCGTATGCGCAGCAGGTCAAAAGCGCATATCACGACATTTTTGAAAACTTTTACTTTGGACTCTCCAACATGCTGCCAGTGTACGGGGATTCCCATAATTTCATAGCCATGTTTTCTGGCAATGAACAGATCCTCCGCATCAAAGCTCCAGTTGTTGAGCGTCTGGAGGGGAAAAATTTTGCGGGCGCTTGCGCGGGTGTAGCATTTAAACCCGCAGGTGATATCCACGACGCGCAGTCCCAACAGAAGATTGGCCATAAAAATGTAGCCATAGCCGAAAAATTTTCTTTTTTGCGGGGCCTTATGTTTGATGGTTCTGGTAGCAATGTAGAGGTCAATTCCCGGGGAGAACTTCGGTATAAAACTGTCAATTTCCCGAATGGACGTTGAACCGTCCGCATCGAGAAAAAATATGTAGTCGCCTTTAGCCTGCAGCATCCCCTCCCTGATAGCAGCTCCCTTTCCACTGTTGGCAGGTAATGTGATGATGCGGTAGCTTCCGGGTAATTTCTCCTGCAGTAGGGACTCTGTAACGGCGATGGTATGGTCGCGGCTGCCGTCATCGACAATCACGATCTCATAGGTAAAATTCTTCTGCAGGAGATAATCGGTAACGCTCTGCAGGAATACCGTTATTCTCCTTTCTTCATTATAAACGGGTATTACAATGCTTATAGAAAGAGTATTCGCACTCATCATCGGCGTTCTCCGTTATGGCTTTTCGTATAAGCAGCTGCTGTGGGGAAAGGTATGATAGTATCCTTTTGTTGCTTTTTTACTGCTATATGTAATATATAGAGAGTTAAAGTTTTGTAAATCTAAACTTTTTAAGCGCGCGTGTCAATCAATTTAGGCTGTGCATGAGCAACAGGTATTATATCCCCCGGATGAAACCCCGCTCAGCAGATAACCTGCAGCCCCCGGATACGGGCGCGCTATAACCCGAGTCCAAAAAACTGCCCTGTCCGCCATGAATCAACAAGCTAGCAAATACAAGTATGTGCCGGCGCTCCTTGCATGCATTGTTCTGCTTGCCGGGATACTGCGCTGCTGGAATATTAACCAGAGTTTCTGGTGGGATGAAATCTGGAGTACCATGGCCTATGCAAAAACAGCTTCAATATGGACTGTTATCAGCAGCCTCGGATATTATTTTAACAACCACATTTTTTATTCAGTGCTTGCCCGTTTTTCAATGCAGTGTTTTGGTGAAAGTGAGATTGCCGCCAGACTTCCGGCTTTGGTCATGGGGCTGTTGGGGATACTGGTGCTGTTTTATTGCGGGAAGAAGTTTTTGGGAGATCGAACCGGTATAGTCAGCGCGCTGTTACTTGCCATTTCTGCTTTTCATATTGACCATTCAACCGAGGCGCGGGGCTACTCAGGCCTTGCCCTGTTTTCACTGCTGTCCTCGCTCTTTTTCCTTTTGGGGTTGAGAATGAAGGGCATGAAAATATGGATTTGGTATGTGGTGTTTACCGTGCTGGGGTGTTATACGCATACATTTATGGTTGCTATATGTATCGCCCAGGTGGCTTGTGTGGTTCTTTTTTTTCTCAGTGGGCAAATAGGGTTTTCTCGCATCGGCATTTCTCAATTAGCGCTCCGGAGCTTTTTGTTGTCCCTTGGCTGTGCCGCTATCATAACCCTCATCCTTTATGCTGCAGTGCTTCCTGCATTTTTAACGAACATGGGTAAGGTTAGGTATGTGCATGTAAACCGTATGCCATTTATAATAAATCTTCTCTCTGCACTAACACCCGGCGTGGCCGGACTTTTAGGGGGTATCGTGTACGGCATCATATGTGTTGCCGGCATAGGCGGTATCTTGAAAAAAGATCCTGTGCTTGGTGTCTATATAGCGGTGCTCTTGGTTCTTCCGCTCGCCCTCTACCTTGCGCTCAATCCTATGTTTGTTTTTGAGAGGTATTTTATTTATGCTCTGCCTTTTGTTCTCATGGTCATGGGTCACGGTATTATGGTGCTTTCTCAGCCAATGCAGGGGCTATATAAAATCGGCTTCATTTTAGGGTGCCTGCTTCTTATTGTATATATGCAGATGCCTTCCCTGTATACCATGCTAACCCAGGATCGGCAGAACTATCGCGAGGCCATGCTATATGTAGAGAAAACAGGGATTAATAACAATGAGGACCTGGTTTTCTCCATAGGCTATGCGGGAGAAAATTTCCAGTACTATTCTCGCCGATCAAAGATTATTCTTCCTCAAACCCTGAACGATTTAAATGTGCTAAGCAAGGGCAAAAAACGCATCTGGTGCCTCATTTCTGCGTGGCTGCCGGAAATTCGTCCTGCCTATGAGGACCAGGCACTTTATTCAGAAAAATATGGGCAAAGCGAGATATATGATTTGATAAAAAAGCGTTTCCAGTTGAAAAAATATTACCCATCACGTTTTCCAGTAGAAATCTATTATTTAGAGCAATAAAATTGCACAAATCTTTTTATTGAAAGATAATTATACTTAATATGGCTTAATAGCTTAGTGTGCCTGATTTTTGCTCATGGCAACCGGAAGGCACGTAGACATAAGAGCGGAGTCTAGTGTAAGCAGTTTAATAATTATGTTATGGATGGCTGAAGCTATTTTTTTGCAGTTATACAGGGCATGGTAAAATAGCTCCTTTAAGAAATGCCCTGGTACGTGACGGTAACATTCTATATGCGACCAAGATGCCAATACCATTTTAACTTCAACGCAGATCAGAACAAATTAATTTTTTTAGTAAAAACATATGAAAATCGCTATCATACGACCGCCTGAAGTCCATACATATTGGAATGCAACACGACCTTCTATTGGTATCAGCTATATATCATCTTATCTGGAAAAACACGGAATCGAAGCAAAAATATTTGATGCTAATTTTCACTCATGGTCACCCAATCAGACTGCGGAAAAAGTTGAACAATTCAAACCTGACCTGATTGGATTAACGTCTATGACCCATGAGATTTCCATGGCTCATACTATTGTATCACTGCTAAAGAACCGTTTGTCTAATGTGCCTTCTGTCATAGGAGGTTGCCATGTGACTGCTCTTCCACGGGAAACGCTTGAGGAGTTTGAAAATTTCACGTATGGTATTTACGGCGAGGGAGAGCAAACGATGCTTTCTCTTGTACGCTGTTTACAGGAGGGAAACACAGAAAAACTACATGAGATCAATGGCCTTGTATTGCGGCATGACCAAGGTATAACGGTAACCCCCCCTCGGGAGAGATTGAGTTCAGAAGAGCTTGATGAACTTCCTTACCCTGCTTTTCATCATTATTATTCTCACAAGAGAGCGCTTGCGGGAAAAGATGATTATTATGTTATCATATCAAGCAGAGGGTGCCCTTATAACTGCGCCTTTTGCATGCAGGTTTTAGGCAGACAGGTGCGTCGCCGCTCGCCGGAAAACGTTGTGGCTGAAATAGAATATGCTATTGATCGCTACAGTGCTCATACGGTCTATTTTTTAGATGAGATACTTCTGTTTAATGATCAGATTACCTATGATACACTTGCATTAATGACACAACACAATCTCCCCAGTCGCATTCGGTGGAGAGGTTTGACACGGGCCAATCTTGTAAATGAAAAGCTTATTAATAAAGCCAGGGAGGCTGGCTGCTTTGCATTGGAAATAGGAATCGAGTCTGGCAGTAACGAAATCCTCAAACGAATAAATAAACAGATAACCACTGAACAGGCTGAAGAAGCAGTAAGGATTATAAAAAAAGCAGGGATTGAAGTGGACGCCAATTTTATACTCGGTCATCCCCATGAAACGATTAAAACTGTTAAAAGGACAATACAATTTGCAGCAAAACTTAATCCAACGACAATCGCAATAGGGATTATGACGCCCTATCCTGGGACTAAGGTTTATAAAATGGCTTTGGGTGGTGAAGGAGGGTATCGTCTCCTCTCCAAAGACTGGTCAACATACGATAAATATGGTGGTAGGGCATTAGAACTTGAAGGGTTGCCCCATAAGGAACTGGAAAAATGGCAGAGAAGGGGCCTCATTTATTTTTATTTTAAAAATTACAGATTTTTTGATTTATTCAAGTTTATTATAAGGTATAGGAAAGCCATCTTGGCCTTGTTTTTTAAAGATAAAAAATTTTCAAGGGAGAACTGAATAAATGAAGATAATGTTTGTCAATCCTCCAACTATGGATAATCAGAAGTATATTCGAGAGGGGCGGTGCATGCAGAGTGTTAACTCGTGGGCAGCCATTTGGCCTCCATTAACACTGGCTATTCTTGCATCGATCGCAAAGAAATATGGTGAGATTGGTCTCATTGATTGGAATGTGGAAGATATGTCACTGGATGCAATGGTACGTGCTGTTGTTAACTTCGAGCCTGATATCCTTGTATCATGCCCCACGTTTCCATCGATTGATAGTGATACATTTTTTTCAAAAAAAATAAAAGAAGTGTGTCCACACACGATTACGGTTGGGTTTGGCATGTTTTTTACACTACTGGAAGAAACGTCCCTCCGCGATACAGAAGGTTATGATGTTGCAATTTATGGCGAACCTGAAGCAACCTTTGACGAATTTCTTTCGACATATGTTGTTTCAGGCAAAATAGTACCAATGAAAGGATTGATGTGGCGTGAAGGCAGCCATATTAAAAAAGGAGACCCCCGTCCCTTTATACAAGACTTGGACACCCTTCCTATAGCCTCAAGAGATCTGTTTAAAAATGAAAGATACAAACTGCCTCATAATGGACATCCTTTTACGTTAGTAAATGTCGCTCGCGGATGCCCTTATTCCTGCATTTTCTGTACTGCAAATATATATTATGGAAAGAAATTGAGACATCATTCTGTAGCGTATGTTATCAATGAGATTGAGCACTGCATAAAGGATCATGGCATTAGAGATTTTCTGTTCTGGGAAGAGGTATTTACTCTTGATAAAAGTTTTGGAATTGCTCTCTGTAATGAAATTGTCAAAAGAAAACTTAACATTGCCTGGATGACAACAACCAGGGCAGATCTCGTAGATGAAGAAATTATCAAAAAAATGAAGGATGCAGGGTGCACACTGCTTGGACTCGGTATTGAAAGCTGCTCTCAGAAAATCCTGGACAACGCGGGGAAAAATGAAACGGTTGAACAGATAGTTAACGCTGTCACGCTATGCAAAAAAATCAAACTCCCTACCATGGGGCATTTTATTTTCGGACTGCCCGGAGAGACTGAAGAAACTGCTCAGAAAACAATTAAATATATTGTCAGCCTTGGTCTTGATTATATGCAGTGTTACTGTGCCGTGCCTATTCCCAAAACCCCCCTTGGTGAGATGGCCCGCGAAAAAGGATGGGTTACTGCAAAACGCTGGTCAGAATATGATTATGGAGGATGTTCTGTTATGAATATAGGATCAGTTTCTCCCGAGGAAGTAAACCGGTATAGGCGAATTGCTTTTCAAAAATTCTATATGCGGCCGAGATTTATGCTTCAACAGCTCAAGACAGTTAAGTCATTCCGCCAATTCATGCAGGCTGCAAACTTTCTTAAATGGATGCAAACGAAACCACGCACACCTGAATAAGAAGAGCAGAAAGGATTACCATTGGAAACATTAGAGCTTTCAGTAATTATCCCGTGCCTAAACGAGGAAAAGACCCTGCCCGATTGCATTGAAACGGCAAAAAAAGCGATGCTCAGCGCACATATATCGGGTGAAGTTATAGTATCAGACAACGGATCAACTGATCAGTCTGTCCGGGTTGCGATTGCACATGGCGCACGGGTTGTGCGTACAATAAAAAAGGGTTATGGCAACGCCCTCCTCGGCGGCATGCGTGCTGCGCTTGGGAAATTTTTGATTATGGCAGATGCAGATGGGTCCTATGATTTTAATGATATACCAACGTTTATTGATAGGCTCAGAGAAGGTGCTGATTTCGTCATTGGTTCACGAATCAGGGGAACCATTCACCCTGGAGCAATGCCGCTACTTAACCGGTATCTGGGCACACCAGTGCTCACCTTTCTGATTAACCTTTTTTTCGGAACAGAAATATCTGATGTCAATTGCGGAATGAGAGGGCTGACAAAAGATGCATTTAATCGGTTACATCTGAAAGCCGGGGGAATGGAATTTGCCTCGGAAATGGTTATCAAGGCTGCCCTTGCAAGGCTCAGGATGGTTGAGGTGCCTACATCTCTTTTCCCCGATAATCGCGACCGATCTCCTCATCTCAGGCCCTTGCGTGACGGATGGCGCCATTTGAGGTTTATCTGTTTATTTGCTCCCACATGGATTTTTCTCATACCCGGGGCCATCTCATTACTGGCAGGATCAATCATTATGCTATGTATTCTGCTGTTCAACCTCAAGAACTTTGGATTCTTTACCATGTTCTTTGCCCAGGGGCTCATCTTCCTTGGGACCCAGGTCCTCTTCCTGGGCATTACAGCCCGTGGATTTTCACAGTTTAAATCGTTCCTCATCAGAACCGATCCCATTGATCGGTTCCTCCGCAGCTTTACCCTTGAAAAAGGTATCGCCCTAGGAATTTTGTTCTGTATTACCGGGTTGGGTACATGCAGCTGGGTTGGCTATAAAATTCTGGAATTCATGGCAAAGCCTCAAAATGCAGGCATCCTTAGCGTACCGCTGACCAAAATCGGCATGATTGGATCTACTGTTGCTATGTTAGGGTTTCAGATGATATTTTCTTCATTTTATTCCGGATTGTTTAATGTGGAAGTTGCAGAAGATGAATCTGGCTCTGATGCGTAACAGGCAAAATATCAGGATATGAGAGTTTTAAAGGGGATTGGCAATGCAACAAGAAAAAAATTATCATTGTCAAGAACGACTCTACCAAGCGTAGCCAGTTCATCCATCAGTTTTTTATCCGGGTTGGGAATAAAAAAGCTGCTTTCAAAATTTTCCTTTTGAGAAGGTTTTTTGGTTTTATGAATCAGGATATGGGTAATGCTGTATTTCCCCAGAATATTCTTGTGATCCTTGGGAGAAGTAAAAAAAAGCATCGTGTCCTGAAGACGTTCACCATTATTGTGCACCAGCGGAGAATTATGCAAGAGTGAAATAACCTTTGCATCAGTTGTGCACGGCAGTACCCATGAAGTAAATACATCCGTGAGAATAATATCACCCCGGTGAACATGGTTCTTTAGGATGAAATACTTTTGCAAGGGATTTTGATATTTTTTTAATTGCACTACCGGTTGCAACTCTATCCATACGGGCCCATAGACACTCCCCACCAGATACAGCTGTATGCAAAAGCCAAGTAAAAGTGCTGCGCCACAAACACCCCTCAGTAAGTGATACATACGCTTTTTACCAAGAACATATTCACCGGCACCAAGCTGTTTTAAAAAACGGGAAAAGGCTAATTGACTGAACAGCATACAAAAAAAGATGCCTCGTTCTCCCAGGCTGATGTTAAAACAATAGCCTAATCCATACAAAAAAATATACAGCAGGAAGCCGATAATCAAAAACGGATATTTTCTCCGTGCTGCAAAATATACCAGCGCCGGTATTCCCAAAAGGCCCGGACCTGTTCTGGTGAGCAGACTTGAATACAGATATTCATGGGTTGCCCGGTAATCCCAGAACTCTTTCACTCTGCCCTTGGCGACAGAAAAGATGCTTTCGAATAATGAGTAGTAGGGCCATACAGCAGCAAGCCCGAACGCAATGCAAAAAGACACAGCCACCACGTAAAGATTTCGTCTGGAGAAAGGAGGTGCTGTTATGGCAAGCAGACCGGCCATAAGAAAAAACAGACAACCCGTGAGGGGATGATTCAACACGATAAAGCTGCTGAAAGCAATAAATGCCACAAGAGAGACAAGACCGGCATGTCTCATATATTTCAAGAACGCAGCAAGCGCATAAAAGATTCCAATAAAAGAAATAACAGATGGGTAATATGCTGTAAAAACCAGAGAGCTAAACATGTACCCATTGGCGCCATCCCATCCCTTACCCCACAAAAAAAGAATGCACGGAAGCGTATACAGGGGTTGCCGGGCATCGTGAAAGTACTCCCGTGCAAAAAGATATATACCAAGCCCGAAGGCAAAAAATGCAACAACTGACGTGCAGGCCAAAACCGTAAAGATATCCATGCCGGAAAACCTCTGAAACAAGGCCATGAGAATTATGGAGGGCACAAACCGTGGGGATGTGTTACCAGGAAGCTCAAGGTATGGATTTTTTGGTTGGGACAGCGAGTGCGTCAGTTCTCTGATTGCTGCAGCATGCTCGCAACCATCGCTCCATTCAAACCAGGGAAGCACCTGTATGGCAAAAGGAGCAAATAGTATGAAAATACCGGTAAGAACAACAGCATAGCTGATGATTTCATATTTAAATCGCTTCATGACAGTTTAACTGCAAAAGGATTATTCATCAGTAAAATAATTTTTGAACCTATCACACAGGAGACTTGCTATCTGTTCTCATATAAGAAATCCGGTGGAACAGACCAAACACCGAAAAAAAGGAATCGTGCTTTTTACGCTTAAGCTGTATGCTTGAGCTTTCTTATCCACACGTAACCCCACAGACACCAGAAACATAAAAGCGGAAGAATGCTGAGCAGGCTGTTTGGAAACAGGAGCTCTCCGAGATTAAAGGAATTAAAGTTTGGCTGCCATTTTTCCACATTCCCGAAATCATATAGAGAAGGATATAGGGCGGTATAATGCTCAAGGAATGAAACAGGGAATGGATTTATGGACACATTACCCTTCAGGAGATTCTTTGCAATAACATCGATCAGTGGATTACCAATTTTAGAGGGAACCTCATTCCCCACAATCGTTATGCCGAGGTTAATAATCACTGACAGTATCCCAATGGCGGTAAACGTTTTCGGAAACGTTAGGAAGGAAAAACTAGCTACAAGAAACAGGAAGGGGAACATTGGTATGATATCGCGGGGGCCGACCGTTGAACCACCGTCCCACCCATAATAGCTGGCAAGAAAAACGAAGAAAGCAATAGCGATCATGCTGGCAACAATGACTTCAACAGTGAATTTCCTTGACCTGATCCCAATAAAAAAGCCGGGAATTGCCATGAGAAGAATCGGTGAGGACACAAACAATCCACGGTAGGGTAATATAAGAAGATTCAGTATGACCTTCAGCGGCGGGATACCAAACAGACGGCCGTTTGCTTTTACCATCACCGTCTCATTGGCAAACTGGTAACTATATGAAAGGGGTCCGCCAAAACAAACTATATTGTAGGAAAGCTGTATGACTGCACATGGCATACCGCCAAGAATAAAATAGGGTATTAAAGCTCTCGTCTGCCGAAAAGTAAGCATATACAGAAAAAAAAACCCGCAGGCATAAAGTGCAGATGGTTCCCCAAGCACACCCATGCCTGTCGCAAGACCGGCAAAAAAGACAGACTTCTTCTGGTGCTCAGTATGACCCATGCGCACATTGAGCAGCAGGGTGAACGCAAAAAATAAGAAAAACGCTGAGAGTATATGAGTATAAAAGGTTGTGCTGTAGGAAAAAGCAAGAGTGCCAAGCCCAAAGCATGCTGTCAGAATAAAAGCTGCGGACACGTTTATATGGAAATAAACCAAATAAAAGCGGAACATGAGAAGGCACAGTAGCGTCGAGCAGAGCACCGTCGTGAATACGGTGCTGATGTATGCGCTCAACCGTATCTGCAACTCGGGGTCATCAGGGAAAAGATAGCTAAAGATATACTCAGCAATAGCAAAAGAGGGCACTGCCAGAAAGGCATGGCCGGGCGATTTATTTGAATAATAATGGCCATTGTAAATGGAATAATCGCCTGTGTTGGCAAAGGTCATTTCCCGCGTATCTTCTCTGCAGGCATCTATGGTGAATGTGCCATGATGTATAATTGAACGGACAAGGCATATTTTTGAATTCTGATTCCAACCGCCCCCTTGAAAAAAATAAGCAAAGGTGAAAAAAAACAAAATAAAAACTTTATAATAATATTTTTTCATGCCTGTCGAGAATGTCATAAATTGTGTGCCTATGATTTTTCTATGCAGCTCATAGATATCCGGTCTTAATAGAGAATAGCAAACTGATTCAAAACAGTTCCCCAATTCCAGAGTGGAATTTTCCATCTTTTCATAATATTTTTCAAGGATAAAAATTTTATTGTGCTAGCCACTTATGAAATCCCCAGGGTTACGGGTGTACGCTTTTATAGCAACGTCAGACGATAGACAATTATTTTACACAGTCCTTGAAACAGCAAATCAGCGTGTTTATCAATCACCAATCTTTGATGTCCATGAAACACTTGAGAATATTGGCAAAGTTTATATTTATTGCGGCAGGGCCCTGTAGATACGGACACACCGTATAAAAAATCAAGAAAAAGACTGCGCGATAAAAGGGGGTACATAACTGCCCTATTAATATTGCATAAACTGCAAGTAAAGTGTATTAGTTAAATGTTTTTTGACGATGTACAAATTTATTATTAATAACACAAATAACACAAGGGACCACTTTAAGTGCCATATTAGTAAAACAATTATGTTTTATTTAAGGAATTTGTTTTGTGAATGAAAAGCGCATACTGCTTTTATTAATTATCGTAACGTCCCTATTCCTGACTCAAAGACTGGGATTGATCCTGTTCAGCTACTCACACATTTCCCACCCAGGTATTGATGAACCGGTAAGCGGTGTTTTGACCTGCGACATACTTGACCGGCAGATACGAGCGCCACTGTTCACCTATGAATATTTAAACAGGTCAGGGGATGTTCTCATCGAAGGGTTACTCTTAGTCCCCTATTTTAAATTATTTGGCAGATCTATCTTTTCCACCAAGGTGTTTGCTTTCACGTCAGCTCTGATCACTTTTCTGTGCTGGTTACTATTTATAAAAAAATATCATGGCATGGTGGCAGCCATTCTCTTTGGGCTATTCTATGCAGTGCCTCCGCCGATGTTTGCCCGCCTCAACCTCATCGGTACTATCAGTTCACATCACATGATTAATCCGTTGGTAGCGCTGCAGAGCATATTGTTATTCAGGATTCTTGAAAGCAGGCAGGGGCAAAATGCCCCTCTATGGGTATGGTTTTTATCAGGAATCGTTGCAGGGTTTGGCGTATATACATTTTATACATATATTATCTTTCTGGGCTTTTGCTTTCTATTCTTTTTGCTGTTTCATCATCAGCAGTTCCGGCTACGTGCTATCATACTGATTACTCTCGGATTTGCAGCAGGTTTTTCTCCGTGGGTGCTTCGTTCAATCTTTTCACATGCAGGTGGGCAGTTTCTGTCGGCGATGGTGACAAACATATCCATCGACTGGTGGAGCTTCGTGCAGAATTTTGGTTTTGCTGTGCCGCATTCACTGGGCTATAACTATCCCTCTCGGGCTATTGGCTATCTTTCTGTGATATTTTATCTGTTCATTGTTTTTTCTATTGGTATAATTTTAAAGACTAGTCTTTACGTTATTTTTCAAAAAGGCACTGCATTAAAAGAGAGATTTAGAAATTTATCCTCACAACATATTCAAGGTTTATTTTGTGCACTATTCCTCCCTTTTTTTCTAACCTGTCTTTCACTATCTCCCATGCATATTAATCCACTTGAATACTGGCCAAACATAGGGCTCTTTGCCACCTTTGGCGCAGCTGATGCGATTCGCTACCGCTGGCTGCATGTCCTTTTCCCTTTTTACTTTGCAACGATAGCAATTGGGACGGCAATCTTTTTTACTATCTGTAAACACAAGAAGTTGTGGCGGCTAACCATTAGTTCGGTAGTTCTCTTTTTTATCCTGTGCGGCGTGTGGAAAACTGCAACACTCTATTCTATGAAAGATTTTGGGAAAATATTTTATTATAAGGGATATAACTACGATCAATTTTCACCCAAGTTTATTTTAGGTGATTTTGCTCCTCGTGATATAAAAACTGCACAATGTATAACTCGCAATTATCCTGAAGCAAATAAGGGCGAGGCTTACCGGTCTTATGGCACGTTAATAGCGGAAACGTCGGTTTCCTCGAAAGATGGCACCTCACAATTAGAGGAAGCATTACAACAGATACCTTCGTCATATATGAGCGATGTTATATATGGGATTGTTCGTGCAGCGCAAAATCTTCCTGAACAAAAGTTCCAGCTATTGAAATCTTTTCTCATACAAAAACATCCTGACCTTTTTTACGAAAACTGGGGTTTTCGGCACCTGGGCTATACATATTATGGGTTGCTGGTGAATCAAGAAGTTTTATTTGCTAACATTCCTGTAACAGAACAGAGGTTTTATAAGGATTTCCTGGGAAAGTTTAAGCAGGAAATTTCCGATTACCATGTTACTGGCAACGAGCATGGCCTGTTGGCTGAAATCAGGAATATCCCGCCACAGTATCAACACGCGGTAGTTAAGGGGTTAGGAATGCTGGTAGGTGCGGAAATGCTTTTTGATACGCTGCATGCTCCTAATTATCCTTTGGACAGCAGGTTTGGTGAGCAATTCTCTGGTCCGTTGCGAGAGGCTTTTTATGAAGGGGTGGGCAGCGGTTTTGCTGAGACTCTGTGCAGATTCTGGCGCATGCTGTTGCTGCCCGAAAATACCGATTCCCCCTTGTATGAAAAACTGCTCGATATGGAATGGAATCGTTGTCATGCTTTGCTCTCGCAGCTCTCCGGCCCCAGTTACTCTGCAATACAAAAGGGTTTTTCAAAGGATCTGGAGGAAAGACCGGTATCACCCGGAATTAAACGTTATATACATAATAAGCTTATTCTGGAAAAAGGCTGAGGACTATGGTTCATAACTTTTTCCTCTTCACATGGAGATCGAATGGCTTCGGGTAATAAGAAGATTGTAATTATCGGCGCAGGGCCCTGTGGACTGGGTGCTGCATGGCGATTGCATGAGCTGGGGCTGGAAAACTATGAAGTGTTTGAGAAGAACGACTATGTTGGCGGCCTTTCCGCTAGTTTTTCAGATGAAAAAGGGTTTACCTGGGATATCGGCGGCCACATACAGTTCTCACACTATGACTATTTTGACCGGGTGATGGAGGCTGTAATTCCAGAAGATAGCTGGGTAGCACATGAGCGCGAAAGCTGGATCTGGATGAGGGACCGCTTTATCCCGTATCCTCTCCAGTATAATATCGGCAAGCTGCCACAGCAGGAAATGCTTGAATGCCTTGCAGGATTATTGAGCTGCAAGAATGAGAGCTTACCGAATGCAAATTTTCTGGATTGGATTTTGCACACCTTCGGCGAGGGGATTGCAAAGCATTTCCTCATACCATACAATAAAAAAGTCTGGGCATACCCACCGCAAGAGCTTTCTGCCCACTGGACCGGAGAACGGGTTGCAGTGCCAGATGTTAAGCGGGTGATTGAAAATATTATTAACGGGAGAGAAGATTGTTCGTGGGGACCTAACAATGCTTTTAAATTTCCCCTATTTGGAGGGACCGGTGCTATCTGGCGTGCTATCGCACATCGACTGCCTGAAGGGAAAGTCCACTTAGATGCAGCACTGGTGTCAGTGAATTCCGAGAAAAGGGTGTTAAAGTTTAAGGACGGTCGTGAAGAGAACTATGACTATCTGATTTCGACAATGCCGGTAGATCAGTTGTTATGCCTCGTTAATGGTATCCCTTCTGAACAAAATAAGAGATTTATTTATTCGACTTCAAATATTATTGGTGTCGGCTTGAAGGGAGAACCGCCAGAAAAGCTTAAGACCAAATGCTGGATGTACTTCCCAGAGGATGATAATCCCTTTTACCGGGTGACCGTTTTTTCTAATTATTCGCCAAAGAATGTGCCGCAGGACGGTTACTGGTCATTGATGGGCGAAGTCTCTGAATCTCCCCAAAAACTGGTAACTCAACAACAACTGATTGATGAAGCGATGCAAGGGTTTTATAATACCCAGCTCATTGCAAAAAATGCCCCTGTTGTATCCACCTGGTCATACCGTGCTGAATATGCATATCCCACACCTTTCCTGGGCCGTGATGCCCTTATTGATCCCTGTCTCGCTGAGCTTCAAAAGAAAGGTATATACTCCCGCGGCAGGTTCGGCGCGTGGAAATACGAATGCAGCAATATGGATCATGTACTGATGCAGGGAGTTGAGGCAGTAGAGAATATACTGTTTGGCACTCCGGAGCTTACCCTTAATTATCCTTCATTTGTCAACTCACACAGAATTCGGTGACCTATGTATGATGTTGAAATAGTAATGCCAGTTTATAACGAGGCCGCGTGTATTAACGAAGTATTGTATGACTGGATCAGGGAACTGGACTTGTTTGGTATTTCATACCGGTTACTGCTTTTGAACGACGGATCCCGTGACAATACAGCTGAAGTGCTGGTACGATATGACAATAATCCTAAAATTAAAATTATTAACAAACAAAATTCTGGACACGGGCCAACCATACTTATGGGATATAATATGGCAGTCCAGGAGGCACACTGGGTATTTCAAGTGGATAGCGATAATGAAATAAAAGCCGAGCAGTTCAATAAGCTGTGGGCTGAAAGAGAGCAATATGATGCCGTAATTGGGATACGGGATGGCAGACAGCAACCCCTCCCTCGAAAAATAATAAGCTCATTTTCACGCTTTGTGGTTCGTATGTTTTATGGACGCGGTATTACGGATGTTAACTGTCCGTTCAGATTAATGCGATCAGAGGTGCTGAAGGAGATCCTTAAAAGTCTACCGGAAAATACCTTTGCCCCGAATGTTGCCATATCCGGCTTGCTGGCGCTCACAAAAGCCCGGATACTGAATATGGCAGTACCTCACAGCAACCGGCAAACCGGAGAGGTTTCCATCAAGAGGTGGAGACTGGCAAAAGCTTCTATGAGATCCTTTCTGCAGATTGTTAAGATTCGATACAGCACTATTCCATTAATATCAGATTAGCTTTCATCTCAGATGCGCAATGTTTTGTCCCACCATAAAAAAATTTACATATTAAAAATTAAATCTCTTCTAATATCTTTTATTGTCTATTCCTTCATCTTTGTATTTATTGGAGAGATTAGCGGCCGCATATATTTATCTTATCAAAGAAAAGCACTGCGGCTAATTTTTTATGGTTTAGTAAATAATCAAAACAGATTAGAAAAGTTCAAAGGATATAATGGTGTTGAATATTATAAAAGCATCCCGCGTAAGGATAGCAAAAATCCGGTAAATAGCAGCGGGTTTCGTGGTCCAGAAATTAAATCTAAAAAAAGGGGAATTATAAGAATTGTCTGCCTTGGCGGATCAACAACTTATGGAGACGGCTTAGACTATAGTGATACGTACCCAGCTATTCTTCAGCAAAAGCTCGACAATAAATTTGGTGCGCAACGATTTGAAATAATAAATTGCGGACAGCCCGGATCCAATTTATCTCAGATAGTTTCCTTTACAAACAATGAAATTAATAAACTAAATCCAGACGTTGTGCTTTTGATGAGTATTGAAAACAATTTTACAGCTCCTGGCTTTTGGTTTGCTGATGTAGAGACGAGGAGTGAGGTCCCAGCAAGATTCGTTAAAATTAAAGGTTTTATTTTAAGACGCTCTGCTTTGGGATTTATAGTGAATAAGGCAATAGAAAATATTGCTAAGACAGGTATAGATAACTACTTTAAATACTTTGACTGGAAGTCCTTTGCTTATGCACTCATGTCACAAAAGAATATCTGGCAAGTGCCGTATGAACAAAATCTAAATATGCTTTTCAATATCCTCCAGAAAAATAATTCATCAATTAAAATTATATTTCTAAAAGAAGTTTTTAATTTTATTAATTATCCGGAAATGAGGAGCCCTTTTGAAAAGGCAATAGAGATAGCAGAAAAAGTGGGTAAACAAACTAAAGGTTTAGAAGTTATAGATATCTGCAGGGAGGTTTTAAATGCGGCTCAAAGGGATGAACCTGTTTGGCAACAAACAGGTGATCCAACCCATTTAATAAAAAGGGGGAATGAAATCCTGTCTGATGTGCTGGTCGATTATTTTTCAACTATGTTTTAAACTAATCTAATTGGTTACATACCCAGAATATAATTATGTCTTTTAATTCTTTTCAATATCTTCTTTTCTTTAGTTGCACAGCTTTTTGTTATTATATAATGCCATTTCGATGGCGCTGGATAATTCTTTTGTCTGCGAGTTACTATTTCTATATATCCTGGAATTTAATTTATTCGCTCATCCTTTTCATTATAACATCTACTACGTATTTTTGTGCAGCACAAATACCTCGAGTCTCTTCATTGTCAGCTAAAAAAACGATTTTTATCATAGGTCTACTCATAAACCTCAGCTTCATCTTTTTTTTCAAGTATTTTAATTTTATTAATGAGGCAATAAAAAGCTTTGTTAGTTGCTTCATCTTACTTTATCCCTCAGTTCATCTTAATTTACTTGTACCCATTGGAATTTCATTTTATACCTTTCGCGCTTTAAGCTATCTTATCGATGTATATCGTGGGACTGTTCAGCCCGAAAAACATTTTGGCATATTTGCTCTTTATGTTTCATTTTTTCCATCATTATTGGCGGGCCCTATCGATAGAGCTCAACAATTAATTCCCCAGTTTTTACAGGAACACAAATTAAATCCCACCCTTTTTTCACAGGGTATCCAGCTCATTTTATTAGGGTTTTTCAAGAAGGTGGTAATTGCTGACAGGCTCGGAATATATGTTGACAGTATTTATAATTCCTTAACTCAACAAAGTTCTTTGAATTATCTTATGGCGGCGTATGGATACACCTTCCAAATTTATTGTGACTTTTCAGGCTATACTGATATAGCGATTGGCTGTGCTGCAATACTTGGATTTAATTTGAATCAAAACTTTAATCTCCCTTATATTTCAACGACAATAACAGAATTCTGGCGGAGATGGCATATAACATTATCGTTCTGGTTTCGTGATTATCTTTATATTTCTCTCGGAGGCAATAGGAAGGGGTCCTATCGCACTTTATTTAATATATTAATCACAATGCTAATTTGTGGACTTTGGCACGGAGCAGCGTGGACTTTTATCTTTTGGGGGAGCTTACATGGAATGTTGTTGTGCTTATCCCGGGTGACATTACAGATACGAAATCAGATATATACCCTGTTGAAACTGCCTGGCTGGATAATTAGAGGAATCAGAATTATAATAACATTTCACTTGGTTTGCCTGTTATGGATTTTTTTTCGTGCAAAAACAATTAATGATGCCTTCATTATAATAAGCGGGATTTTTAATGCCTTTACTAATGCAACTAATCTAGCCAATCAGAATTCATTAATGCCCATGGAGGATGTTATTTTAATAAGTTCATTTTTGATAGTAGTATTTATATATGAGGTGCTCAAAAACACCTCTTCATCTTTTCTAAAAATCCCCTATATAAAATTTGCTTTGTTTACATTCATCTTTTGGATAACGTTTATGTGGGGAGCTTTTAGCAATCAACAATTTATCTACTTCCAATTTTAAATTTATTTATAATAGCATAGCAATTTATAAGGGAATGGGGTCAACAGCATTGCTCAGTGATGAGTTGAGCTGCACCGAAGGCTCAACTCATAGCATTCCCCATGCGTTAGTAACCGGGTACTGAATGGAAAGAGGTATTTCTAATTGCTCGGAAATATTGACACAAATTGGATGAATACCCTCCATGGATCTGTAAGAGCGATGCCTATGTGGATGGATAGGATAGTTCAATTGTAAATATTTTTTTCAACGATGCTGAAAACTTATATAGCTCCCGCTGTTTGAATTGGAATTATCTGATTTAAAGAACCTTGAGATGCAGGAGGTTAAATAGATATCTATGCTGCAAAAAAAATATAAAGATATTTTTATGGGTTTTATTATTTCCGGAATTACGATTACAATAATTATTGGTTGTTTGATTGGGGGCGAGATATATCTACGAAACCAAGAGGAAAAAGTCCCGGATGATAAAGACAAGGATGATTTCCCTCAAAATCTCCAGCTATTAACCCATGACGGAAAAAAAATTTCTGATGAGGGAAATTTAAAATTTATTACAGACCCCTTTACAATTTACAAGAATTTGCCAAATCAAAAAACTGAGTTTTGGAACACAAATTCGCTCGGCTTTAGGGGCCGCGAAATAACACCTGATAAAAACGGGGGAAAAAGAATAATTGTTGTAGGTGGTTCGGCAGCTTTTGGGACCTCGGTTGGCAATGATAATTATACCATTCAGGCATATTTGGAAAATATTAACCCCGGCTGCGAGGTAATAAATGCCGGTGTTCAGGGATTTTTGTCTGGACAGGAATTGACCTATATTGTTACCGAGTTAGTGGACTACAAGCCTGATATTATTATCGCATACGATGGATGGAATGATCTTTATTTCCAATGGAATTACATGCAGTGGTTTGGCAGGGAAAAGGGGGCAAGAGAGTTAGGTTATAATAGTAATTTATATATTAAAAATATTGAAAATAAACTGGTTGACAATTATCGAGCAAGCACAAACATATTGTACTGCTTCAAACCACTCATACAGCGTTTTCAGCGTCTTATGAGGAAAAGTATTTTGCTTGAGAAGGTAAAACTAAAAATTAATAATTTAAAGAGCTCAAGTAGAAAACCAGGATTTTCTGAAGCAAATAACACAAAGAAAGAAGAGGGGAAAAATAAATATTTTAATAATATAGTTTTAAACTATACCAATAATTTGGTCAAAATGGATAAATTCTGCCGCATTAATAATATATGCTTTCTTGTTGTTATTCAACCGGAGATGGGAAATAAAACAAACAAAACAGATTACGAAAAAGTTGTCCTTAGCAGATGGAATAATTATTCAAATTATTTCCCTTCCCTGTATAAAAAGTTTCTCGAAGAATCAAAAAAAATACTAAAAACAAATAATGTTAATTATCTTGATATCAATAGTTCTCCGGAATTAATAAATAGCCAAGAAAGTCTTTTTAGAGATGCTGTTCATACAAATAAAAGATGTAATCAAATAATCGCTGCGGTAATAGATTATTATCTGAGAACTGCGCTGGAATGTTCCCCTATAACCGGAGCATTAAGTCATAAGAAATAGTGCGGGACGCACAGAGAAAACAATCACTATGACAGATCACCTAAACCTGCCTGCTTGAGACTACAGTTCATTAAATGCTATCCATTATGATAAACTATTTACTAAAAAAATTTATTAACTTTTTTGTTTTTATAGTTTCTTGTCTTGTGGGACTTTTATTTACTGAAGTGATTATAAGAGCAATAGATGGTTATCCTGTTTTTCCCATTACATTGGGTAATAAACCACAACCTAAAAAGCTTATAATGAACAAAACCCAGGCTTCTAACTATTTAAATAAATTATACCCTTAAAAGATAATTTTGATAGTGATCTTTTTCTTGAGAGCCCTTCTTTATTGCCAAAAAAACAGCCAGATATTTTTTTGATGAATCTCTTCAAAAAAGCGCAGAGCTCAGGGTGTAAGGGAATTGCCCCATATACTATAAGGGAATGGAATAAATTATTTTTACTTGATTGCATTGCAACAGGTGACTTTAATTCACTTTTTAATTGCTATCCGCCGGAAACCGTAATATTTGAACCATGTGAAAAAAGTGTCCATCCAAGCTATCGTTTCCCTCAAAATGTTACAACGCCTCGAGGGTTAGTAACAAATAGTTTTGGATGGCGCGGACACGAATTAAATCTTAACAAACCAGCAAATACTATTCGCATATGTTTTTTAGGCGCTTCTACGACTATAAGTCCACATCAATATGCCTACAGTTATCCAGAATATATTGAGCACTGGCTTAATGTGTGGGCAAAGAAAAATAGGTTCAACATACAGTTTGAGATCATGAACACAGGACGGGAAGCGATCTCCTCTTCAGATATAGCAGCAATATTTAGGCAGGAAGCTGCCCCATTAGAGCCGGATATTGTTATATATTATGAAGGGGCAAACCAGTTCTCTGACTACACTAAGCTCTTAAAAAAAACTGAAAAAACAGCTCCAGGTTTTGACTCTCAAGAAAAAGGAATTTTATTTTTTGTTGATAAAACACAGAAATATTCTGCCGTGGGAAGAAGACTCAAAGAACTGCTCCTTAAAATTTATAAAAAAGAATTTGTTGCAGAACCAATAAAACCAAATTATACATTAAAATTTCCTCATGGTGTTGATGAACATAAACCTGACATTTCTAATAAAAACCTTCCTTTAGATTTGAGCACAATTTTAAAAGATTTAGATACAATAAATAAAGATGCACATAAAATCGGTTGTCAATTTATTCTTACTTCCTTTGTTTGGCTTCCTTATAAAGGGTTGATACTTGATCGTATGCGGCATCAATCAATTTACGAATATACCAATAGAACATATTGGCCGCTTACTTATGATGATATAAAACGGTTAGGTGATTTTCAAAACAGAGTTTTTCATCTATACGCAATAGCAAATCAAATTGATTTTATCGATGTATCTCATTTTTTCCCAAGGGATTCTGATTTGTTTATTGACACCGTTCATTTTACTGAAGATGGAACCCGTCTTCAGGCATGGATTGTTTTTCAATCGCTGTTACCAATAATTCGGAAAAGAATTGAGAGCGGCACCCTTCCCCGTCCAGATCGCGAATATATTACAGAACATCCGTGCATTCGTAAAGGTATCAGGAATGGTTTCAAACTCTTAAAAGAAGCTGCAAACGATAAAGGGAAAATGCTGAAATAATATTTGCTATGTGTGCGTTGTTGTATATCTTAAAGATTAGGACAGATGGGTACAAATCGGCACAGAATGAGATATCAATCTTGGTTGTCAGGATGTCCCTTGCTTTGTGTGGGTGCTTAAATATATTATCGCATCCGGTATCGATTATTCAAACACCTTGTAAGTATTGAGCATAAAAAACAGTCATGTCAAATTCCGGTACACTTTCAAAAGCAAAACTGTTAAAATTTATTAATAGGCTGCTTCAGAAAAATGCAAAAAATTCTCCTTACATTTTTATATTATGCGGCAGTATTTAATAACACACTGAACTGTTTGAATATCAGCATTGTGCCGATAAGGCACGTCAGGCTTTAAACTCAAGCCTTGATTATATTTTGGTAAAATTGTTAAATTGAGCGCTTATGAAAAGATAAATAGTGATAAATTATCAAGCCCAAAAGCAATAGAACATCTTAGTTATCCAAATATCATTGCGAGATATTTAAGTGCTTTATAATAGTGTAGAATTTGTACTTTTCCTCCCAATTGTTCTATTAGTATATTATTTTTTGTCGCACCGTGCGCAAAATTTGCTTCTTATTCTTGCCAGTTATTTTTTTTATATGTGGTGGGACTGGCGTTTCGGTGGACTACTTCTCTTCACGACATTACTAAATTATATTTCAGCATTAGCCGTAAGTATAAAATCACCATATAAACGCGTTTATCTTTGTATAAACCTTACTGGAAATCTTGCAGTACTGGGATTTTTTAAATATTATAATTTCTTTGTTCAGTCCCTTGCAACTGCCCTGTCGCACATTGGATTACATCCATACCTGCCGGTATTACATATACTTCTCCCTATTGGTATTTCTTTTTATACCTTCCAAATGATGGGCTACATCATTGACGTTTATAGAGGTCGAATTCCAGCAACACGAGAGTTTATCCCCGTAGCGGCATTTACGTGTTTTTTCCCCTTACTGATGTCAGGTCCTATTGAACGGGCAGAACGGATGATTCCGCAATTTCAAAAGAAACGGGTAGTTGATAACGAATTATTTTCATCGGGGTTGTTTTTAATATTTTTGGGGTTTTTTAAAAAAATTGCAATAGCAGATGCGGTAGCTCAGGATGTCAATTCAGTTTTTTCCCACGTTGCTACCGCCCCCTGGCCCGAACTTATAGGTGCTTTATGGTTTTTCACCATACAGATATATTATGATTTTTCAGGCTACACTGATATAGCGCGCGGCGTTGCTCGATTGTTTGGCTTTAATGTGGTGATAAATTTCAATCATCCTTTCTTCATCTCCAACATCGCCGAACATTGGCGGCGCTGGCATATCTCTCTTTCCAATTGGTTCCGTGATTATATATATATATCGTTGGGCGGAAACCGGAAGGGAGCGGCAAGAACCTACTACAATATACTCCTGACTATGGTACTGGCAGGCCTGTGGCATGGTGCAAACTGGACCTATGTTCTGTGGGGAACATTGCATGGTATCTATTTAGTGGTTCATCGCTGGTTTTCAGGAGGGGGGAAAATTCGTGCGCAGCAACCGGTATCCACGGCAATGGAAAGAATAAAATTTATTTGCGGTATGCTGCTGACGCTGCATTTGATTTTTCTGTCCTGGACCTTTTTCCGTGTCCAGAACCTTGCCGAAACATATGAATATATCAAAGGTATCGTCACCCTCAGGGGCAGCATAGATGGGTACCTGTTTTATTTTGTCAGGTTAGCGTTTTTCCTCGCGCTTGTACTGCTGGTTGAGATACCGCAATACCTGCGGGACGATCAAACCGTTATGCTTAAATGGCCATGGGCACTGCAGGGCGTGGCATACGGGCTCATGATAATCCTTATGATACTTTTAGCACCAGACAATGAACTACCTTTCATCTATTTTAAGTTTTAATACGTTACAATTTTCATTCAAATTGTCGCGAGCTGTTATATTATGCCTTTGCATGATTGTCGCTGCAGAGTTGGCGGCCTGGGTTATGCTTCATACGGGGAAGCTTGAACAGGATGAAACGTTCCAAAAACTTGTAGAAGATAATCTCCACAATATGAAAGAGCATCGTTACCCTTTGTGGCTCATTGGGAACAGCACTCTGGAGTTCGGGATTGATGAAAAGCAATTAAGTAAAAATTTAGGTCTTCCGGTCATTAAGCTCTGCCATGGCGGAGCAAATGTAATGGGATCGGCGGCTATGCTTGATTTTTATTTAAATGAGAGCTCTTTCAAGCCAGAATATGTAATGATAGCAATTTTTAAAGATGATTTGAATAGAAACAGTCTGTTCGCGCAGATGTCTGAAAAATATCGAGAATTTATGACATGGAGGAAATATGTCAAAAATTACTCCTGGCTTAGGTCTGTGCGTAGAAGCCTGTATGTAAAGATATTAAAGCAATGGTCACGTATGTTTGTTAAGAAGGAAAATCTGCAAACCTGGAAAGAAAAATATGAAATTATATTCAGAGTTGAAGATCCAGATAAGCTAGGATCAGAAATGATGAAGGATTATACATTTGATGTTGACGGAATAATGTTTTATTCTGAAATCTGCAGACGTTATGGATTAACACACATTGGTATTGTTTTACTGCCAATCACTGATAACTATGCGGAGCGGCATAACAGAGAGTTTCCGCGCATGACTTATCAGATTATCCGTAAAAGTCTAAGAGAAATGTGCGCGAAGCTTGGAATCACGATTATCGATTTGGGAGAGCCACTGGCAAATGATAATTTCCGGAAAGCTGATTTTGGAGTACATTTGGGCGAGCAGGGCTCTCAATATGTAACAGGACTTTTATCTAAAAAATTATTACCCATTATCCATGGTGCACGGTAGTTTTATTCTAACTGACTTAGTGAATCAAATCATGACGTGCCGTTTTAAAAAACATGTCATTAAATAAGGGAAACTATAAAAAACAGATCGGGTTTGCCACGGCAACATCCATAATTGTCACTAATATGATTGGGGCTGGTGTCTTTACGAGCCTGGGATTCCAACTCATCGGCATCAGATCACCTGTTGCCATTGTTTTATTGTGGCTTTTAGGAGGGGTAATTGCACTATCAGGGGCTGCAGTATATGCGGAGCTTGCGGTGCGGTTTCCGCGGTCTGGGGGGGAATATAATTTTCTTTCAAGCATCATCCATCCCCTGCCGGGTTTCCTGGCAGGATGGCTCTCGGCAACGGTAGGGTTTGCAGCTCCCATTGCCCTTTCAGCTATAGCATTTGGCTCATATCTGAGCAAAGCAGTGCCCTCTACAGATCCGTCTTTAGCCGCGTGTTGTTGCATTATAACTCTGGCAATTGTTCACTCAATCAATGTTCGTAAGGGGGCTATCGTACAAAACATCATAACATACAGTGAAATATCACTTATTATTTTTTTGATTATCGCCGGGCTTTTGATACCGTCTCCGCAGCCCATATCGTTGATGCCAGATGCGCTCACGTTGAAGGATATTTTTAGCGCCTCGTTTGCGGTATCGCTTGTATATGTTCTTTATGCTTATTCCGGTTGGAATGCTTCAACCTACATTGTAAGTGAGATTAAGAATCCTCAAAAAAATCTTCCAGCTTCCCTGATCACCGGAACGTTGCTGGTAACGCTGCTGTATATTCTATTAAACTTTGTTTTTCTATATACAACGCCCCTGCAGGAACTCCAGGGGAAGCTGGAGATCGGTTATATAAGCGCAACGAAAATATTCGGGGCTGCGGGAGGCAAAATCATGGCATCAATAATCTGCGTAGCCCTTATTGGATCAATAAGCGGCATGACAATCGCTGGTCCGCGCGTTCCCAATATCATCAGTGAAGATTATCCGCTTTTTAAGATGTTTCTCAGGAGAAACCACTACGGGTCTCCTTATATTGCCATACTTTTTCAGTCCGCTATAGCTTTACTTCTTGTCGTAAGCGGTACTTTTGAAGCAATCCTGACATATATTGGTTTCACTCTCAGCCTGTGCACGTGCTTAACAGTTTCGAGCATCTTTATTATCAGGTCCAAAAAGAAAGATCCCCGGACTGGATATGCATGCTGGGGATATCCATTTACCCCGGCCCTGTTTCTGATGCTTAATTTGTGGATGCTGATTTATATATTTTATGAAAAGCCGGTAGAATCAGGGCTGGGACTTGCCACCCTCTGCACAGGCATTCCCGTGTACTTCTGGGCAAAGCAAAAGGGGAGAAGAACTTTTAACTGATTTTCCTCTTGACAACTGAAGACAAATCGAAAAGATTTTAATAAGTATGTGCGAGGACTAAATCCATTGCGGGATCGAAATAGAAAGATAATTTTATGGTAAGACTGCTAAAAGAAGAAAATAACTTCCGGTGTTATTATTTTATTATTTTGTACAGAGCATTCGCCACACTGCGTTTGGTACTTTGGATAAATACCGCATACAATAGCTACTACCTTTTGTGAATTCTGCAGGTGGTCTTCCGTATGTTCGGTCGCAACCGCCATACGGGGTTTATATTTTAAAATCGTTTCTTTTGCCCCGGTGAGAGCATTCTGTTCTGAGCCTTCAATATCCATTTTAATAAAGTTAACACGATCGAGTGCAAGTTCATTAACAATCTTATCAATGGTGGTCACGGGGATATTGATAGTCTTCTTAGTCCAGGGGACCGCGGTTACAAAGCTGTCTTCCACTGATACGTCAGAGACACTAAACTTAAGCACTTCTTCACGATTCCAAACCCCCTTTCCATAAACGATAACCCGACCCTGCTCAATCTCAACTTTAAAGTTTTTTTGCAAGCATTTAATATTGTTTGGTGATGGCTCAATAGCAACGACTAATTTCGCTCCTGCAGTCAGAGCCTCGCGGGTATAAACACCTATATTCGCCCCGCAATCAAGCACTATATCCCCAGGCTGTACACCAAATGGGCTGACTCCATATACTTTTGACTCCTGTTCAGCTAAACAATACGCGAGTGTATACTTATCAAATTTCGGCGGAGTCCAGAAAGGTCCTTTGGGGCTTTCCCATAACTCAAATCCTTCTGCATCCTTGGTTACAACCCGCGTCCTTGGATTAAAATTCGCGGTAATGTCATCGACCCGTTGCGTATGGGAAAGTCCCTTGAGAGCATTGGTAGCGGAACATAAGGGGTTTCGAAATATCGCAATGGCATATATGTGGACTTTCTGATAAAAAGGTATGTAGACGCGGATTGGTGGATAAGCGAAAACAATAATTAAACACGATGCCATAAAAACTATAAAAAAAAGAAAAATGTTCTTTTTTTTCATAAATATCCTTTTCTATAAAAATATTAGTAATATTGAAGGTTGAATCTGTTTTAAAATTTCTTTCGGCACATTGCAGATTTTTTGATACCACGATAAAGGTAGTTATTGTATATATTATTTCAAGGTATTTTGCTATAAAATATTACTATCGAAATGACTCAAATTAAAGGTAACCGAAGGTAATCGCAGGAGGGGTTGAAAAACATAACGTTGCGTCATATTGCAGGTAACCGAAAGCATACCATACTATGACCATACAATCAAAACGCGATTACTTTCAGGCCATCAGAACCCGTTATCGCACTGCTCCCAAAGATACCAAAAGTACTCTTATATGTTGGGCATGAGAATAGAGATAACATGACTACTATTAGAAAACTCGGAATTGCGGTTGTCTTACTGTGGACTTTCGTTGTGACAATCCTCAGGGCCATTCGTCTTCCGAATGGCTTCGCCGAGGCGCATTGGCTCATCGATTACCGTTTTGGCTTAGTAAAACGCGGTCTGGTGGGCACGATCGTCTCACTAACGACAAGCTGCATGCACATGCGCCCGACGGAGCAGCTTATTGTTATTCTCTCAATCGTGGTGTTTACAGTCTATTGCCTCGTTCTAATTGCTCTAGGACTGCGCATTGTCCATCGATTAGGATGGTCAACTGCTGCAAGTCTAACGGTTCTGGTCTTCTTCTCATCGCCGTTCATTGTAATGAGCGCGCATCTGATAGGTTACTTTGACAACATCATCATTATACTGGCAGTGATATCCGTTGCCCTTCTCCTCAAAGGCAGAATCTGGTTTGCCGCTTGGTTGCAAGTTATCTCAATACTAGTCCATGAGAGTTCCCTGCTCGTTGGCTTCCCGGTTTTTTGTTTCGCTTGGTTGCTCGTCAATAGCAAGCGCCATGAATCAGATGGTGTCCAATTACCTTTTTGGCCTCTGTTTCTGCCAGTTGGTGCATTTTTGGTTTTAGCCCTGAACCAACGCCTCTTTTTTTCAGGGGATTTCGAGCAAACTTTAGCCAGATACTTTTCTAACTTCCCGTTCATTCAGACGTACACACGCACGTATCTCTCTAAATGGCTCGCAACAACGTTCTACGCCTTCTACTTGGGGAATAAGGGGTTCAAGGGGTTCATTAGTCATATCTCCTCTGTTTCGATGTATGGCCTGGTATTGCCGTCCATGTTGGCAATTCAATGTTTCATTGTTGATGCCTACAGCATCCGAGATCGCTCAGCGAAGTCAATCGCCCTGCTGATAAGCGTTTGCCTTGTGCCACAGATGATGCATTTGGTGGCATGGGATACGCCAAGGATATGGACTTACTCCATTCTTTGCTCCTTTCTTGCATTATGGATATATACTGAAGTCTTCGCCGCACGAAGAGACTTGTCTCCTGCCATCATACTTCTCTGCCTGACCGCGTTGGTTATCAACATCATGAGCTTGACACCTCTTATGGACGAAGAGATAGACCACTTCAGCCTGAATACCCGTTTGCTTCTCTACGCACCGGTTATTGTGTCCGCCGTGGCTATAATCCTATGTGAGGAATTCGTGCTGATCAAGAAGAGGTTTTCCATTTGAAATCAGGCCATCTCATGACTGTTTTGCCCGACAAAACGCTGCAAAGAAACTTCGGATTCTGTGCATAGCGCGGAAGGAGAAGCCTCTGAGCGCTGATGTTACATAGCCATGAGTAATATTAAAACGCTACATTTTGTGTATAATACGCCAACAGGATAAATTTTGCGGGTTTAAAGGGTACGGATGGGTATCTTAAATTTTTGGAGAGCTGTAAAAGATTATATACTCGCCGTTGGAACTGGGGAAACAGATCAAAGCATTTGTAGAAAATTATAACCACCACCTGGAACAATCAGTCTTGTGATAGTTGCCCCGAGTAATGCTGGTTTATGAATTATTGTATATTCTGATAAGAACGAGAGCATGAAGGGTACTTATTGTAAGTGCTTTGGCTTCTCAGCTTTTAGGATCCACTACCAGCCAATGAGGCCACTTTTTGACAACAGACCCCATGGCCCAGTTAATGTTGGGAGAGTTCCTCCGGCAATATATTAGTTCTTTATCTGTATTGAAACCTTGAAATTCAAACCGTACGTAATGCTCAACAAAATATTGCTGAGCTTCCCGGGTATCAAGGTAGAGCCTATTAACATAGGTAACAATGTCGGGCTGGCATGTAATTATTGAATGGGAGAAATCCCACTTGTTATGCCCCGGCAAGAATTCCGCAGTGTTTTGAACTTTTGATTTTTGATGGGCAATATATCTATCACATTTGCCCAGCATATCAACAAAGTACCGATCTGAAAAATATGCTGTCGCTCCTGCCGCTCCCGCAATTTTGGCATCTGGCTTTGTAAAGTCTCTAAATGCAAGCCCTGTTCTGACCCCGAGTTTATCCATGTCTAATTCAAAGGCTGGAAATCTTACCAATGCCTTGAAAGGATTGTTTTCATAGCCGCTGTGCAGCTGTAAAACAACGATCAGTAATAAAACGACATAACACCATTTTTTAAAACCCGCGTTCATGCCTGAATAGCTGTCAAAAGCTTGTATAAACTGATATACAGCCGAAGACAGCAAAATAAAAAACAGCGGCATAATAGTACATAAAAATCTATTAGCTACGCCCCACTCCCACGCATCCCCCCCGACATATATGTTATATACGAACTGTATTGCGATGAGAAATAGAAAGAATTGTATTTTTTTATTTTTGATGTGCATGAAGCTGTACACTATAATTACGATAAATAAAAAATACGAAAGGCCTTTAACAAAATTAAGCGTTACTTCTATCCCCTTTGTTATGCGCAAGGGCAAAGGGTACCCGGTCAGTTTTAAATAATAGGTGTTCGGAAGAACATCCCCGAAATAAAGCCATCTAAAAAGGGATACCCCGGCGAACGTTACAATCAAAAGAAGCACTGATAACACAATATTTTTTTTACGATTTTCCTCCTGGGCGATTGTTAAGAACAAACTAAACCCGACATAAAGCGGTATGACATCGGGCCTGATTAAAATACTTATCCCCAGCAAGACAAACAGCCATGGATCAAAACATTTATGTTTTAAACATACCAGCAGCCGCCAGACAGCCAGCAACATAATAAACCCCATAACAGAGGTTTCAACTCCTTTAAGCGCCCAGTAATAGAGCGGCTGATAGCATGCTGTAAGGAAAACTGCCCCAATGATAACATATTTATTTCCTTCAGAGATATCATCGGCTATCTTGCGTACCAGAAAAAGAGAAGCGATGAACAATAGCAGGCCGGTAATCTGTATGGGCAGAGAAACTTTTGCTGCGCTTAAAGGAAACAAATGCCAAAAAGCCATATAGAGCGTCCAGAGAAGATTTGTAAAGCCCTCCACGCGGTCACCACCCGGATTCCAGATTAATCCATACCCCATAGCGAAATTTTTTGCATATCGCATTGAGATCATCATGTCTTCAAACAGGGAAAAATATCTAACCCCTTTGATGACCGTACTGCCCCTTATAATAAAGAAAATATAATAAAGCGAAAAGCCGGCGATGAGCACATAAAAAATGGTTGCCGGTTTATGCAGATAGTTTGTAAATCCCAGGAAAAGCATCAGGCATAAAAACAGACAAAAAAATGTAAAGTTAGCTATTGTTTCTTGCCCGGACATAGCACCCCATGTTAGAGATGCGCCCATCATGGCCAGTGTAACAATAACAATACTGATCGGTTTTGCAAAATATTGATTATTTTGCATATCCCCTTCTCCTATGATGAAAGTCTGCTTTTATGTTGCGATGGCTTGCCACTTCAAAGGTTGCAAAGCTTTTAATTATCCAATTATACTTTTAAGTGTTTTGTAAATGATACAGAAAAATTTCCGTCCCAGTGCTATGATTGCTTTTCCCGGTCCTCGTACGGCCTTCATCGCATCAGAATAATACCTCACAACTTCTTGATTGCCCCGCTTTTGTGGAAGCGGCAAAAGCGAATAGCCTCCAGATTAAAGATGGTTTGCTTGCAAAAAATCAAACATGGCTTGTGCAATAATTTCATTTCCCCTTCTTGATAGATGGAGCGGATCAATTGAAGGAGTCTGCCATACCTTTCCCCCCCGCTTTGCTACTTTACACTTGCGCACAGTTTCGAAATTGCGCAATGGCGTATATTCGGACTCTCTGATAAAAAGGTATATAGGAGCGGATTGGCGGTTATGAGGAAAAAACAACGAATGTAGGTATGATAAAAGCCATGAATAAAAAAACAAGATGCTTTTTTTTTCATAATTATCCTTTTCTGTAAAATATATGAGAACGTTGAATCTGTTTTGAAATATCTTTTAACATCATTAGTCTCTTGAGACTAAATTTCTTGCAAAAATGGAAAAAAATTGAAAATCTGGAACTCAAGAAATCAGGAGATTTTTTTTACCTTTGTGAGTTCCTGAGTTCCAAATTCAAGCTTCTTTGTTTCTTTTTTAGTCTTTGCGGTTAACTTTGTTCCGACTTATCCGGGTTAGGGATATGCAACTATGCGTCAGAGGTAGATATTATATATAATAATTTAACGGGTTTTGCTATATAATATTACTATTATCGGTGCAATTTTAGATAAGGAGGGAGCAGGGGGCTTAAATATTATGCTTGATGCTAAACTTTCTTCAATATATGCTTATGGTGCATCCGACTTCGCGTACCAGGCCACCAGGATGAATGATCTTGTCATGTGGCGGGCAATGATTGACAGCATCGAACACGGTAAAAAAGATTTTAATTTTAACTGCGACTTGCCCGATAACGAAAACATTCTTTGTTTGAAAAAATGGGGAGTGCAATTCCACCTCAAAGCATGTCGCAGTCTGAAGTACAGACGCTTCTTTTCTCTTTTATTTTTATTGATTAATGTTAAAATCACCTCATGGATTATAGTGCCACAATTAAATGCCTGAAAAAACAGCTTGCACTTATAGCAACAAGCGACCTACTCCCTGAAAAAAGTTTTCTTGCAGGAGGTACTGCATTATATTTTTACTTAAACCACAGGATATCCCTTGACCTTGACTTTTTTACCCCCAGCAGCTTCAACTCTGAAACATTTATTTACCGATTGCGCACGGGCCTGAAGGATATCGCGGTGGAGCTTATGGAACGGGAAACAGTCATCGCTTTTATCGGTGAAGAAAAAATAAAATTTTCCCTGTTTTTTTATCCCTATGAGCTTCTCTCCGCCCTGCAGTTTATAAAGCCTGCCCCCGATGTTCTCTGCCCCGCCGCATCGCTGGAAGATATTGCCGCCATGAAGGCCGTGGCTGTTACGCAGCGAGGGTCGGCAAAAGATTTTGTTGACCTTTATTTCCTCATTCAGCAGGCACAACTTACTTTTAATGGTCTTCTGAATCTGGCGCTGAAAAAATATGCCCTTCAGCCGGGATATGAGTACCACCTGAAAACCTCCCTTGTGTATTTCGATGATGCTGAAAAAGAATACGATGCCATCCTGCTGATGCGCAAGGAAGGGTCTGCTGGCTGCATGGCCGAGCAGGAGTGGCACTCCCTTAAACAATTCTTTTATGCGTTTATACTATGAGAAGAGAACTTTTCTGGGATAGGTCATACGATTTTGTTTCACCTGAAGTGGAGATCGAGAGGGCTATAAATTTTGGCGGCTTTGCCTATATTGAAGAAGTGCAAAAAAAATATGGTATTGAGAAGTTTAAGCAGATTTTAATCGGCAACAGAAATTTGAGCAAACGTGCTGTAAGTTTCTGGTGCCTCAAGCTTGGCATTGACAGAGCTGAAACAAAGACTTTTTCCATGCATAACATCTGGACACCGATGAGATAACGAAAATGAAAAAGGAATATTCGCTCAGTATCGTAATTCCTGTATATAATGGCGCTGCCACAATTGGCAAACTTGTTGATGAGCTTACTAAGCTCCCTGTTGAGGGCGGACTTGAGATCATTCTTGTCAACGATGGGAGCAGGGATGAGAGCGCGAAGGTGTGCGAAAGTCTTGTGGAAAAATATTCAGCGCCTATAACCTTTGTTAATCTGGCTCGTAATTTCGGCGAGCACAATGCAGTCATGGCTGGCCTTCATCACACCCGTGGCGAGTATGTCATCACCATGGATGATGACATGCAAAATCCCCCTTCCGAGGTAGTTAAGTTGTTTAATTATGCACGCACATCCGGTAAAGATGTTGTGTATACTTTTTTTCAGAATAAAGAGCATGATTCGTTTCGGAATTTTGGAAGCTGGATGACAAACCGGGCTGCCGATATGCTGCTGGATAAGCCAAAAGGATTGTACCTCTCTTCCTTTAGATTCATGACTGCATTTGTTGTAGAACAAATATGTAATTACACAGGACCTTTTTCCTATATTGATGGGCTTATTCTACAGATTACGCAGAATATTGATACCATAGAGGTCATCCATTTGCCCCGCAATGTTGGCAGAAGCAATTATACGCTGCGCAAACTTATTCATCTCTGGCTGAACATGTTTGTTAATTTTTCAGTCACGCCCCTGCACATAAGCACGATTTTAGGTATTTTGTTAAGTATCCTTGGAATACTCGGGGCGATAGAAGTAACTGTTGATTATCTTATTCGGGGAGCGCCTCAGGGCTATGGCACAATTGTTTGTCTTATTTTGATTTTTTCAGGGGTACAGTTGTTTATTCTTGGTCTTGTCGGTGAATATATTGGCAGGCTGCATTTAACGAGCAATAAAAAACCGCAATATATTATCAGAAATATAAAAAGAAACAAATAGGGTATCCACTCCTATAAAATGGCCAAAATTAAAAATGACCTAAAAAGATATGTTACTCACGTGCGTTCTTGTTATACGATGCCTGCTGGACTCTTAAAGCTTGTTATAGGGGCTTTTGCATCATTGAATCGCATATGGGGAATTGATGGTTGCAGGAATGAGGCATGTGCTACATGTTGTCTGTCATCGGTTTTTCTTTGTTTATGCTTTTAAATAGGAGAATCCGGTAACATGCAGCCATATGAATATCAGACCATGCGGTCGGTCGAGGATACATACTGGTGGTTTACAGGACTGCGCACGAGGGTTGTTGACAGCCTTAAGCGGTCTATTGACACAGGAAATACTATACATGTACTTGATGCCGGTTGCGGTACCGGCGGCATGATGCAGACCCTGCACCGGCATTTCCCTGAGGCTGATATTATCGGTATTGATTTCAGCGCTCAGGCTGTGCAGTCAACCCGTGAGCGCGATGTTGGGCCGGTTATCAATGCTTCGGTTGATGCAGTGCCGTTCCGGGAAGAGATGTTTGATGTCATTGTTTCTCTTGATGTGCTTGAAACAACGGGGCTGGATAATCATAAAACGCTGTTAGAGTTTTTCAGGATACTTAAAAAACATGGGTTGCTGATCCTGAATCTAACAGCATTTGAATGTCTGAGGGGACAGCATGATCAAGCAGTACATGTTGGGCAGCGGTACACTAAAAAATCGCTCAGCCCGCTTTTGAAGAAAGCTGGATTTACTGTTGAGCACATGACGTACTGGAATGCGCTGTTCTTCCCATTGCTTGTTATCTGGAGGCCGCTGAGCCGTCTTTTTGCAGACACTGCTCAGCCTGTATCTGATTTAGCACCGCTTCCTGGATGGCTGAACAATATGATGACCTGGATATCTCTCAAGGAGATGCGGGTTGCACGCCATATATCACCCCCATTTGGCTCATCAATATTTGTTCTTGCTAAAAAAAAATAAAAAGCATTGCAGTACCTGCTGCGACCCACATGGCACAGTGATGCTCCCCGCGCACAGCACGGGGCCACCCGGCAATTAAACCTGATATTTTATTCCTGCCGATTCATACCCGCTTAAAAGCGCAGCTTTCATGGCACATAACGGTATCATTTGCATAATAAGCCCCCTTCGCATTTCCTCAAAAACCAAAGCTTAAATAATACACAACCCGTCATTACCAGGAAAAGACCGAACGCCGGGAAAAAATAGAAAAAAGCAGGCTTGATGTCTATCAGGTTTTGTATGAATCGAGCCTGCATCTGGCTCAGAAAAATTCCGGTCATGAGTGCCCATAAAATTATTCTGGGCATAGGCTTTTTAAATTTTTGCATCAGTGAGCACAGTGCAGGCACCAAGAGAATGAGCAGAACAAGATTATATTGATATGAATTCTTGGGTATGGCTATCATGAAGGGGAAATACATCATAATAAGAGAGGTTTCAATTTCCCGATCAAGAGGGCCGTGTTTCCCCCGGATTTGAATATCAGCCAGCGCCATAGTGCAAAACATAAGCGCATAGATTATGAAAGCTACTTGATTACTATCCAGTACACGAAATGTTGGCAAACCTGTGCGCGAGAACAATTTATTAATAAAGATCATAAGAAAATTACAGGTGTTTGCCAAACTGCCGTTATCCAACATAAATATATTTCCCTTTTCCTGAAACCGATCCATGAGCGGTCCTTTAAGATACTCAAGCCATAAACCAGGACAAAAAAACACAAGCATTGCAAGTGACAAAAGGGTGAAGACAATAATTTTATATCGTCGAAAAAGCAGCAGGGGAACAAGTATTAAGACAGGGTATATAATCATCCCGATTGACAATCCGAAACATACGCTGCTTACAGGATTATTCTTTTGGAATAGATATATTCCCATCGCAAGGAGCAGAAAAACTATGCCAACCATATGGCCCCTGAGCATTAAAAAATAGACAGGATAGCTGAGCACAATAATAATAACTCCGCACAGAAAAATAATTTTTCTGTCGTTTCCGCCTATGCTTTCAAAAGAGCTATTGATAAGCGCATACGCAACGAGCACTGCAATAATTAGAAGAAAAAACATCACTCGTGATGCCGTATCTATATCAAGATAAACCAGTGGATAGTTAAGAAAAGCGGGGATAGGGGGGAAGCAATACCATGACCCCTTGCTTATATTAACAAATCGTTTAAGATCCTCTGGTATGGGATGGAAGCCATACCCGGTATATTCATATGGACTGACTCCACGAAGAATGTTTTTCGTTGCTGAATAAAAGCACATATAGTCACTGCCTACCCATAATTTACTAACCGGATAGTTTTCTTGCAGGAGGTATACTTGGCAGATAGTAAAGATTCCAAATAACAATACTATCAAAATTGCTATAACGCAGGCAGGATAATAGGGTTTTTGAAGTTCCATTTTATCCCCAGAATAGATTATAAAATTTTAAAAAGCACTGTTGGGGAAACTGCAATACGTGCTTATCGTTGCGATACCCATGGATTCAGCCGTTTATGTACTGATTTTGGTATTTGACCTAAGATGATACAACACTGCAATTAAACCGCATAAATAAGTCACACATCCTAATAATACTACTATTGTAAACCCAATCCTCATGGCAATGATAATAGCAAGAATAGACCCCATGACACTGGTAAGTCCATTAATGCCCCATGCCCAAGGAATAAAGCGAGGATATTTCTCTGCAAGATAGCATAATCCTGTTGCAAAAGGTATCCCCATAAATAAACTTATGGGGAAAATGGAGAAAAGCGATATGAAAATCCGTACCAATAAGTGAGATCCAAGTGTTAAAGGTATGATAAAATTCATTATCAGCAACCAAATCACGGACAATAGAGCAGTGCCTATCATGCCCTGTTTTAGAAGAGTAACCCTGTCAATTGCTCTGGTTCCAGCATAATAACTTCCGATGCCAGTAAACATCAGGATGCCTGCCAATACAACCGCAAGAGTATACATGGGATGTCCTAAATATATGCTGAGCTTTTGAATAAAGCCAAGCTCCAGAAACATAAACCCCATGCCTAAGCAACAAAAAAATCCCAGCAGCGGCCATATCCGGTCAACCTTGAGCCCTTCTTTTTCAAAGATATACAAGGGTAAAATCATAGCAATAAATGAAACAAAAGCAGTTAATCCAAAAAGGAAAAATAAAACGTAATGAACAATGGTGCCACGACTAAAATAGTCAGACATTTTATCGGCACTGAATATCTCGGCAATTTTGTGATACTCAAAGAAAAAAGGGCGGTCATCATATACTGGCGTTATGTTGTAAAGATATCCGCTTTCGAACGCACTGCGTTCCTGCAGGGTTTCCGCTCGAATCAATCCGTAGTATGCATCTCGTGCAAATTTCAGAGCATCGTGCTTGTATAAGAATGCTTTTGCCTCAACTTCTCGTTGCTTGTTATCGGAGTAAATATCGGGAAGATAAATTACTGGCAAGTCAGGCTGGCCACTAATGCGGTGCAGTATTGCTTCAACTTCGTCTGTTGTGAAAGGTTCTTTTTTAATAAGTGTTGCCGCCCAAATCGTTGGTTTAAAGTACCAGCCAATCACCATAATACATTGCGATGGCTTCTTAATGCCACAGCGTTCAGCACCATATAAAAAGAGGTTTGCCAGTCTGAGCGCTTCGCGGGGTGTATCAAACATCCAGCGGCAAATAAACATTGTCCCGTGCGGCGTTAATGCATTAAGATATTGTTCAATCGCTTCGACAGTATATAAATAATTTTCTGACAAAACATAGGCTCCTGAATTAAGGGCAGTAAGCGTATCAACCCCAGTCATAGATATAACGTCATATTTTTTATCAGCAGCACCGACAAAATGCCGCCCTTCAGCATTAATAAGAGTCACATTATCCCACATTGGCCACTGAAGGTAGTCACGATATCGTCCCCTGACAAGATCACAAGTGGCGGGATTGATTTCAGCACCATCTATGTGCTTTGCTCCAAAAGCATTGGCAATAACTATCTCCTGTCCACCGCCAGGCCCAATAACAAGAACATTATCAGGCTCTGGTCGTATTAAATAAGGGATGCTCTGAGGGATTAAAAGGCTTTCAGGGCTGGTCTGATTGCACAGACGTTTTTCTCTGTATAGGGCTGAGGGAAATGTAGTGGGTGCATCTCCATCTTGTGTGAGGATTTTAAAGTGGTTTTTACCTTCAGACCAGATATCAATTTTTGCAATTGTTGTCCATATACTGCATTCTATTTTTGACTGTTGGTCTTTAAGCCTGCCGGCAAACTTATAAGGCGCCGGGGCATCATTAACCAATTTATTCGACCAGAAAATGAGTCCAAGCAAAAAAAGTGGTACAATAAATAAAATATATCGTCTTGCTGGTGGTGTTATGGTTGCATAGACTATAAATCCAAACAACGCTACAATACTTACAAGCCATATCAGAGCATCTGCACCCAACGGACGAAGTAAAAAAGTAAAACAAAGCGCACCCAAGGCACTTGCCATTAAATCAATAAAATACAATCGGTAAATGTATCGGCCATGCGTCATAAAAATCAAACCAAGCGTACATCCGGAAAAAATAAAGGGCAGAATGAGGATGAAATAAGGTAGTACCAATTCTAGAAGCGTACTGCTATGTGGAGCAACTACCGGCAAATAGCTTGCTATTCTCAGGCAAAAAAAAGTACTGATGGAAAATAACCCCAGGGTCAGACTCGCAAACTTTTCCGGGTTTTTCAGTTTTCGAGAAAAAATGCTTACAAAAACGCCTGATATTCCAAATCCCATGAGGGCAACAGTGACAGTTAAATAAACGATATTATTGTAATATAATAAAGACAATACTCTTGTCTGTACAAGTTCAAGGCACAAAGCTGTTAAAGCAGTGCAAAAAACAATAAAATACATGGCATATCTGTGTTTTATATTCCACCCCGTATAATCTAAAATGTTCCCTGTTTGTTAACTCACGTTATTACCCAGTTTCCCCTATGTACTCATCTTCACTATATATTAACCATGAATGTATCATGATGTGTCCCAGCAGGTTCTCCGCCCCCTCTCATGCCGGTTTCAATTGAATGGTCAAGATTGTTGTATTTGCAGGTACCCTGGCGGCAGATCAGCCGAAGGTTTTTTAATCCCCGTAGATACCCCCGTATTTTTAACACGTGCTTATCGTTGCGATACCCATAACTTCAGCCGTTTATATGATTATTTTACATAACCCAGCGACTTGAGCTTTTCTTTAGCATCGTCTGGAATCAGTAGCTGTTTTGCAGGGTACCTGAGTTTGTGGTTTTCACGCCATTTGTCAAGCGCTTTTTTCATTTTCACATTGATTTCAGGCAGTTGTTTATAAAGATTGTTCATTTCTTCCGGATCGTTTTTCAGGTCAAATAAAAGCGGGGGCCCGTCATCGATGATGGGATCCATATACTTGTATGTTCCCTCATGGACGATCATATTGTCGGTGACACCTGCAAATCCGGAAGTCTTCTCATCCCCAAAGGCAATGCCGGAAATATTTTTCGGCACCGGCAATCCGCAAATTGAAAGAATTGTCGGATACACATCAGTCAGATTAATGATCTCCTTAACAGAGCCGGTCTTGACGCTTTTGGGGAACTTGATGAGAAGAGGGATTTTTTCTATTCCATCAAACATCGGACAATAATGTGAATAATACCCGTGTTCACCGAAAAGCTCTCCGTGATCAGCTGTTATAACAATCAGGCTGGAGTCGTAAAGATTCATTTCTTTCAGCCGCTGCATGAGGTTCCCGAGTTCCATGTCAAGATAAGCAATTTCGCCATAATATTGGCTCAGGAGATACTTGTCCCATGAATCTTTACTGTTTTTCCCTCGGGATTGGAGATAATACTGGTTGAGGCGATAGAGCTGTGGATTCTGCTGCTGCAGGAAATAACCATCGTAGGGCGATGGAGCTCTATAGGGTGTATGGGCATCCATATAATTCAAAAATAGAAAAAAGGGTTGGCCTGCCAATTGGTCGATAGCGACACGAGCCTGAGCGTTAATATCCTCAGCAATACGGTAAGCAATGGTAACCTTATTATATATGTTCGTGAGATAAGAAAAGACATTCAAAGCAGGGTGGAAAGGCAACGTATGGTTTACCCCTATATTTCGTAGCGAGCTGGTAAGCTCAAACCCCTGCAGCATATTGAACGAATTATTCAGCCATCCATAGTTCGACACAACGGCAGCGGTTCGGTAGCCATGGGCTCTGAACTGCTCGGCAAGGGTTACAAAGCCGTCTGCAAGGTAATAGCCAGAAATAAGTTCACATCCGTGCTCCGGAGGATACACACCAGTAAAGAGGGAGGCATGGGAAGGGAATGTAAAGTAGGCTGGGGCAACGCAGGTTTCAAAAGAGAGGGAAGCCCTGGCGAATGATTCCAGGTTGTTTAAAAAGCCAGTGTTTTTTAGAGCATTAAGGCCGGAGGCGCGCAGGGTATCAAGAACAATTAGAATAACACTTCCGGGCTTCTGTTCTGATGGAGTTTCCACTCCTGTTGACGCAGGTGCCGGGTGAGGACTCAGCTGGGGTCTTTTACTGACGGCGGCATAGAGTCCCCCCATGTAAAAGATGACTAAAATCAGCAAAGCTATCAAAGGAATAAGCGGCTTGTAGACAAGAGGCTGCTTTTTAAGTATTGGGCGCGCTTTTAAAAAGAAGAGCGCGTAGAGAATAAAGATGGTTGCTGTACCAAGTATGTAGAGGATGGACTCCAGGATTATACTCCCCCCTGTCTTGAATTTTTTAACAAGGGTAATAACCTTGAGACACTCCGGGTTTGAACAGAACTGAAAGAGGGCTATAATGGCGATAAGTTCCGGGAGGAACATCAGAACGGAAAACCTGCTCTCTTGGCTGACTTTACGAAAACGAAAAAGAAGAAACAGTACAAGCAACCCTGCCCAAACAAAAGAGAGGTGGTAATCGAAAGTCTTTTTGTGGACTTTTAGTATGAAGTCCATATTTTCCATATGGGGCAGGTAGAGCTTTCCGAGAAGGCCATAAATACAAATGAAAGATGTCAGAAAAAAAAGCGCCCAATAAAATAATTCATTTTTTGACGAACCAGGGCGGCGCATAAACAGCCACACCATCACCCCGGAAAGACCTCCTAATGCAGTCCATAACACCACATTGAAACAGGTGAGTACCACCGGATAGCCGGGCGGGATATACAGATCCGGCATTGCCATGTAGAAGCCGTCAAAGACAGTCACCATAAGCCCGGTCATGAAGCCCAGAGCAAACCCCTGAATCACAGCATTTCTGTTCATGTACTAAAACCTCCTGCTGTTAGGCGTATATTATCTATGCGAAGCTACGTTTTGCCCAGGATGGCTCAAGAAAACAGCGCTCTTCGGTTTTTCTGTTTTATTTCTGCACCTTCGAATCCACTTTTTAATCAAACATTATGCTGGTTTGCTGTTGAAAAAAGCGGGCGGCGGATTCCAGAAAAGACTGTATAAGTCATGGGGTTAATATTTAATAAGATATACACAACAAGGAATGTTAATGCAAGGCATTACCAGAAATGATGCCTGCCAAGAAAGAAAATAACGCATTAGAACACATCGTAAATAAAAATACTTCACCGAAAAATGGTTACCAGAACCTGAATAATATTGCCGGCAGACAAACTGAAATCAGCCAATGAGAGCGTATTTTTGGAACATACAAAGGACAGGCGGTTTGGAGCCCAGCGGTGAAGGCGGCTATGGTTATCGTAATAATGCGGGATAATATCCTGAACGCTCACTGCCGACTGGGGTAACAGCGGAAATCTGCAACTCACCACTTCATCCCAACAGGTTCAATAGTGCTATTCGGCGGTAATTTACCAGCGGCATTGCCGATTCAACATCTGATGATTTTCCCTTCGACAGCAAAAGGGCAAGTTATTTCAATATTTTATAAAGCGCCGAAACGACTTGTTCCTGTTCATCATCCGTCAAGCCGGGATACATAGGAAGTGAAAATATCTCTTGAGCCGCTTTTTCAGTGTGAGGCAGGTCGCCTTCCCTGTAGCCGAAATGCCGGTAACCGGCCATGGTATGTATGGGCCAAGGATAACTGATGTTGACAAAAATATCACACTTTTTCAGTGCTTCAATAATCCTGTCCCTTTCAGGGTGCCGGCAGACATAGAGATAATATGCATGCTCATTGCCGGCCATTGTTTTGGGAAGTATCAAATCCGTATCCGCCAGCATCCGTTCATAACGCGCTGCAAGCTCTTTTCTCCTGGCAATATACCGGTGAAGGTGTTTGAGTTTGCCGCGCAATATAGCGGCGTGCAGCTCATCAAGCCGTGAATTATAACCATGTTCCAGGGCATAATAAGTTTTTTCCATGCCGTAAAAACGCAGCCGCAGGAGTTTCTTACTCAGGGTCTCATCATCGGTAACAACCATACCGCCGTCACCATAGCCGCCGAGAATCTTGGTAGGATAAAAGGAGAAGGCTGCTGCATCGGACATGGAGCCTGCCTTCCTGCCCTTAAACACTGCCCCGTGACTCTGAGCGCAATCCTCAAACACTTTCAGCCCATAGCGTTCAGCAAGATCACGCACCCGGTCCATGTCAACGCACTGTCCGTAAAGGTGTACGGGCAGGATGCATTTAGTTTTTTCGGTTAAAGCCCTTTCTATTTGGGCAGTGTCCATGAGGTAAGTCTCAGGATTAATGTCCACAAATTGCGGCACAGCTCCTGTCGAAACAATTGCCGAAACAGTGGGCACGGCAGTATTGGCAACCGTGATAACCTCATCGCCTTCACCAACGCCAAGCGCTTTCAGGCCGAGAAACAGTGCGTCAGTACCGCTATTGACCCCTACGCCATACCGAACACCACAATACCCGGCAAATTCCTGTTCAAATAATTTGACGTTTTCACCCAGTATCAGAGTGCCGGATTCAAGCACATTCTTTACCGCGGCAAACACCTCTTCTTTTTCCTGTTCATATTCCCTGAGATAGGCCCACACCCTTATGGTCATGTTTTTTATTCTTCTTGCGCGGCTTTTCGCAACCGGTGCAGTACGGTCGCATCGGATAAAAGGTTTTGCATAAAAACCTGATACCTGTTTTGTTTGATTGCATCAAAGACACTTTGCAAAAAAACAGCAAAACTATCTGTTGGTGGCATTTTTATGCTTTTGGTTTGGTTTTTTGAACGAACGTTCAGCTCATTCTCCATGTCTGACGGGGGAGTGAAAAACCGGTCGATATCAACCGACATCCCTGGCCCCAGGATGTTTATACAGTTACGGTACTCGGTATTAAAATCAAAGTGCCCGACCATTGAGCGCCCGCCCGGATATGTTGCCAGCAGGCTGAATGAAGTGTCAACGCCTGTGGCTGGGTTTCTTGTGCCAACCCGGCAAAAGACCTCATCGGGTTCGTCATCAAAAAAAAGCCTGCCCGGGCTGACGGCATACGGGCCAAGGTCCCAGAGTGCACCGCCCCCCAGGTGCTTTTGATAGCGGAAATTGTCAGCAGCTAATGGTGGAAAGGAAAACGATACAGTTAACCTGGTTGGATGTGTCTCGCCTTGCAAGAAAATATCTCGGGCCATCTGTATCTGTGGATGCCAGGCATAGACGGTTGCTTCAGCAAGGCAGAGACCCCTTGCACGGGCAAGGTCCGTGAGTTTTCTAACGTCATTAATGCTGGTAAAGGCTGGTTTGTCAACGATAACGTGACATCCTCTGCGCAGAGCCTGTTCCGCCCATTCAGCGTGGCTGCTGTTGACAAGAGAGATATAGACGAGGTCAGCGTTACTTCTGGAAATGGCATCAGCATAGTCGTTGAACACAGTCCCATTGTATGCCGCTTCAGCTAAAAGGTCGGGAGCAGAGCTGCGCGAGGCAATATCTGTGCGGCGAATATACTCTATTTTTTTTAAAGCAGGTAAAACTCTTTTTTTTACGATTGCCGAGTAACCAATAATCAGGATGTTCATGAACAATTCTCAGTGATTAAATCCGATACAGGAAAAGAGTGTGCGTGTATCAATATTCATGTACCCGTGTTTTAGAAATTCCATCACCTGCCCCAGGGTCATCCAGATATAATTTTCCGGGAGGCCAATCTTATCAGACTCTTCAAGCTCAATTACCATATTCCGGTTGAGAAAATGATAAAACCTTCCCCCCTCTTCGGACTGGATGACGCTATAACGAAGTTGTTGGGCGGTGACATTAAGAAAATAATCGAGAAACGGCACATAGTATCCCTGCTGACGCTTGAATTCAACGGCGGAACATGAAACAGTAGGAGCGATTTCAATGATATCAATATTGCCGGGTTCGATTTTTGCCTGCATGAGGAAATGCGGCACACCGTTTATTTTTCTGGTAATAAACCCGAGCAACCCCTGTTGAGGTTCTTTTAATAAAGGCTGGGTCCAGCTGAACACTTCCCTGGTCCCCGCCTCAACAGAGACGGCAATGACGGAAAAGAAGGGGTGTTCTTCATGGCATATTTCCATATTTGTCCGTTTCCATCGCGCAACATTTTTAAGGGGAATCCGCTCAACCGCAATATGATATTTTGTTTTGAGCTCGGTAAACCAGCTGATGATTTCATCGGTAGTATTGCGTGCACTTTTGTCATGGCAACATAATGAATCAATCAGGCTCCGGGAGAAATCATCAAGACTTCTTGTTTTCAACTCATGCATGATATCATCAATCGACTGTTCTCGAAAAACATCACTACCTGGCATCGGGACACAGGCAAGAACCGTACGCGCATCCATGTTTACACAATTATCTTCTTTGAGAAGTTTTTTTATCTGCCCCAGCGTGAGCCAGCAAAAGTCATCCAGGATGTCAATCTCATGATCAACCTCGACGATCATATTCCGATTCCGCTTGCGCAAAAACCGGCCGCCCTGTTCCGTCTGCAGCTGGTCAACCAGAAAACGAGATTTGCTTCTTTTAAGAAAATACTCAAGATACGGCGGAAGCCGTCCCCCATGGACCTGAGTAAAATTGCTCTTTGTTGCCTGCACTGTTGGGGAAAGTTGCAGAATATTTACATTGCCGGGCTCCATCTTGGCCTGCATGAGAAAATACGGGATGCCGTCAAATTTCCTGGTTATGATCCCGAGGATTCCTATCTCCGGCTGATTAATAATCGGCTGCTCCCAGTGTTGCGTCAGCCCGAAGTTTGTCTCTATACGTATACCCTCGATAGTGAAAAAACGCCCTGATGCATGTTTAAGATTCTGCGTTTCTTCTTCAAAATACCATTGCTGGAGAGATGAAAAGGGAATCTGCTCTACAGAAAAATGGTTTTCTTGTTTTTTGCGGGTAAACCAGTTCTTAAACGCTTCGGTGCTCTGAAAGCGGTTGTCCTCGGTGAGCGCGGAGAGCAGAAAATCTTTTGCAATTGAAACGGATTTTATAGGTTGAGTCATAAATACAATACTATCAAACAAAATAGCTATGGTGAAGTTTTTCCATAAAACTGAAAACTATCAAAGTATGGCTTTTTTATACTCTTCCCAATTCCTGATAGATTTCTTAATATCATAATGGGTGCTCGCCAGCACGCAGCACACAGCCCCCGGGGAAAAATCATACATGTGAATAAAAATCATTCGTGGAATATATATGCCGCGTGTGGGGTCATCAAGGTCAAATGTGATTGTGTTTATACCGTCAGACAAATCCATTTTAAAACGACCGGAAATAGCAATAACAACCTGATCAGTATCTCTATGGGCATGGCCTCCCCGTTCCGCAATGATATGATGCATGTAAAAAATTCGTTTGATTGCAAAGGGAATGTCAATACCGCTTTCAATGGAGGTTAAAACACCTCTGTTATCAACATTGGAAGGAAGGTCAATCCATTTAACATCGTTCAATTTCAACCCAGCCATACTACAGACTCCGTCTTGCTATATTTACCAGGATTGTTAAAGGGAAGGTTAAAGGGGACGACAGCGCCTTTTATTTGCCGCTCTTTTTCGGCCTCCCCGGTGCTAAACATTCTAACGACCTTTGCAGTCTTCTTGCAACTGTTTTTTTTAACATTCTGTTTAAAAGAGACTGTGTTAAAAGAGACTTGCTCCGCCGGCGTCTCCATGCTACTATCGCACACTTTTTGGAGCTATAACCATGATTCATTTGACCAGCATAACCCGGCAGCACGGGTCTCAAGTCCTTTTCCGCAACGCGAGCCTGCAGATACTGCCCGGCACCCGCACCGGCCTGGTCGGCGCTAACGGCGCCGGTAAGACCACCATCTTTCGTCTGATCATGGGTGAGGAAGAAGCGGACAGCGGCGAGATCTCCTGCGCCAGAAATACCAGCATCGGCTACTTCGCCCAGGATGTGGGAGACATGGAGGGCCGGTCAGCGCTGCAGGAGGTAATGTCAGCTGCTGGCGATGTGATGCGCCTCAGTGAGGAAATACGGGAAATGGAATCTGCCATGGCGCAGCCGATGGCAGAGCTTGAGATGGCTGAACTGCTTGAGCGCTATGGAAATGCCATGGAGCAGTTTGATCATCACGGCGGCTACGACCTGGAAGCCCGCGCCCAGGCAGTATTGACCGGGCTCGGCATCGGGCCGGATGACTTTCACCGCCCGGTGGAGTCCTTCAGCGGCGGCTGGAAGATGCGCATCGCCCTCGCGAAGATATTGACTATCAATCCCGATGTGCTGCTGCTTGATGAGCCGACCAACCATCTTGACCTTGAGTCGATCATCTGGCTGGAAGACTGGCTCGCAGGCGAGTTCAAGGGCGCGCTTCTCATGACCTGCCATGATCATGATTTCATGAACCGCATCGTCTCCCGGATTATCGAGGTGGGGAACGGAACAGTGACCACCTACAGCGGCAACTACGATTTCTACCTGCGCGAACGGGAGGTCCGCCGCGAGCAGCTTCTGGCCAGCTATCGCCGCCAGCAGGAGATGCTGGCCAAGGAGGAGGAGTTTATCGCCCGCTTCGCGGCCCGCGCCTCGCATGCCTCGCAGGTGCAGTCCCGGGTGAAAAAGATCGAGAAGATCGAACGCATCGAGCTGCCGCTGGAACAGAAGATAATCAGGTTTGAATTTCCTGAGCCGCCGCGCTCGGGAGACGATGTGGTGCGCATGGCGGGGGTCGGCAAGACATGGCCTTTGCCGGACGGCGGCCGGATGTCGGTCTTCGGCGGTGTTTCCGGGGTGATCAGGAGGCAGGAGAAGATCGCCGTGGTCGGCGTGAACGGTGCCGGCAAGTCGACCTTCCTCAAGGTCCTGGCAGGCCAGACCGGGCCCACAGCCGGCATTGTCAGCCTCGGTGCCAACGTCTTCCCCGGCTACTTCAGCCAGCACGTCATGGATCTCCTTGATCCGGGGAAGACTGTTTTCGATACGGTGCAGGATGTCATTCCCCGGGAAAACATCGGCGTGGTGCGCAACCTCTGCGCGGCCTTTCTCTTCCAGGGCGATGCTGTAGAGAAGAAGGTACAGAGCCTTTCCGGCGGAGAGAAGAGCAGGCTTCTGCTGGCAACGCTTCTTGCCCGGCCCATTAACTTCCTGATTCTTGACGAGCCGACCAACCACCTCGACTTCCAGTCCCGGCAGATACTGCTTGCAGCGCTGCAAAAATTCACCGGCACGGTGGTGCTGGTGAGCCACGACCGGTATTTCCTCCGCTCGCTGGCGGGGCGCGTCTTTGAGATCGACCACGGTGAAATGCTTACCTATGACGGGGGATACGAGTATTACCTGACCAAAACCGGCCGGGACAGCCGGGCCGCATAAACAATTAAACAAGGGATGTCCCGTTTTGTTCCGGCCTGTTATAAGGTAAGTGCGCAAAAAGCGCAGGCCCTTTTCTGAATTTACTTTGCTGGCTCAAACGCTCCACATTTTCTGCTGCTGAACCATATTCCTGGCTGCCCCCGACCAGTGGTTCAGCTGCAGAATCATTTCAACCAACAGCAGCTTTTCTGCCCGTCAGTTCTATCCCACTCATAAAGCTTAATTTTTATAATTGTTTGCAAAAAGTTACTATAATCAAATCATTGGCACTTTAATTGTAAACAAATATATATTAATATAATAGCCGCTTTTAAGCAGTATTTAAAGGGTATGTTGAGAGACAGGCTAATCCTGTTTTTATCCATAGAAACATTTTGCTCAATAATTCCGGAAACCTTTTTGCTGTGAAGCGGTCTATATTTAAGGAGCCCCGGAGTCTTTATCACTCATTGACGATTTTAATTGATATGATAGAATATAATATAAGGAACTAATGATCGTTATAAACATAATGCAGGGTTATTTACATACACTCTAAACAGGGGCTTCTATCAGTCTATGTGCTGATAGGGGTCTTTTATTTTCCAGAAGGGAAGGCGTGATATGAATGGCGGAATAACGCGGTACAGAGTAACGGTCCGGCAATACCTCCTGGTTGTCTTCATGGTATGCGCTATGTGCAGCGCGCAAGCATTTGCCCAGGATAGCGGTGCCGCAATTACAACAATCCGGGATACGGGAAAGGAAATGGTCCTGGAGTTCAGCATGCCCTCGTATGCAATCGTTGCGTCCCCTCTGCAGCGCTACCAG
>Ga0209777_10000411_pt1 | contig 72364 bp, 64 predicted proteins | sample FrelakmetHBP12HB_FD_187147 | JGI IMG/M metagenome (GOLD analysis project Ga0209777, IMG submission 187147) | Freshwater lake sediment microbial communities from the University of Notre Dame, USA, for methane emissions studies -HBP12 HB (SPAdes)... | ecosystem: Environmental > Aquatic >...
AAAGCGTATCAATCGTTTCTAAATCATTGTCCGGATACAAAAGAAGATTAAATCATGCCAGATGAACACTTAGCAGAAAGATTTTACAGAGCTACATACCGGATTCGCCGGGTAGAAGAAGAAATCGCACGAATCTATCCAACCGATAAAATAAAAAGCCCTGTCCACCTTTCCATCGGTCAGGAGTACATATCTGTAGGGGTTTGCGAAGCGCTGAACACTGATGACATTGTTTTCGGTACATACCGCGGTCACGCCCTGTACCTGGCCAAGGGTGGCGATCTAAGAAGTATGATTGCAGAACTTTATGGCAAGAAAACCGGGTGCACTAAGGGGAAAGGTGGTTCCATGCACCTGATTTGTAAAGAAAAGGGTGTTATGGGTACATCGGCTATTGTTGGGTCAACTATACCAGTTTCCGTGGGATACGCCTTAGGTCAAAAATACAAGAATTCAGAGGTAGTGACGGTCAGTTTTTTTGGCGATGGGGCTGTGGATGAAGGCGCATTCCATGAAAGCATGAATTTTGCTGCTTTGAAAAAGCTCCCTATTATTTTTATTTGTGAAAACAACTTTTACGCTATTCATTCACACCATCTAACCCGGCATTATTCGGATAATATTTGCGAGCGCGTACGCAGCTACGGCATCCCGGCAGAAAGGATTGTTGAGAACGATATCTTCTCTATATATGAATTCGCTAGATCTTACAGCGAAAGTATTCGCAAAAAGGAGATTGGTCCTGTTTTTCTCGAATGCCTGACTTATCGCTGGCGGGAACACGTTGGACCCAATGAAGACTTTGATTTGGGATATAGAAGCAGGCAGGAAGCCGATTATTGGATAGAAAATGATGCTATCAAAAAAATAAAACTTTTACTGCCTGAAGGTATCAGTATGTCCATTGAGTCAGAAATTGAGAAAGAAATTGAAGATGCCTTCCGGTTTGCCGAGGCCAGCCCTTTCCCTGATGGAAACGAAGTTTACGAAGATCTCTTTAAGGAGTAAATAATTTTGTCTGTGGAGCGGGTTTTAACGTATTCGGAAGCCATTCATGAAGCCCTGGAACAGGAAATGTCGAGGGACAAGAATGTTATTGTGTTAGGCCTGGGAGTAGATGACCCAAAGGGCATTCTGGGGACAACCATAGGATTGCTAGATAAGTTTGGGCCTGAACGAGTATTCGACACACCGCTTGCTGAGGATGGGATGACAGGCATTGCTATCGGCGCCGCCTTGGCCGGCCTCAGACCTGTGCATGTTCATATTCGTATGGACTTTCTGCTGCTTGCTATGAATCAGATTGTAAATATGGCGGCAAAAATGTGTCATATGTATGCCGGTGAATTGAATGTGCCTTTAGTTATTCGTTCAATTATAGGTAAAAGTTGGGGGCAAGGTGCTCAGCATTCCCAAAGCATTTATCCCCTGCTGATGAATATACCGGGGCTTAAGATTGTGGCCCCTTCTACCCCTCATGATGCCAAGGGCTGTCTGATTGAGGGAATTCGCGACAATAATCCTGTCATTATCGTAGAACACAGGATGCTGTATTATCAAAGAGGATATGTACCGGAGGAGCCTTACGTTGTGACTGCAGGAAAAGCACGGATATTGGCCCACGGGGCCGATGTTACGCTGGTCGGTATTTCTCAGATGGCAATTGAGTGTTTACGAGCTCAACAATATCTGAAGGAAGTTGGGATCAATGCCGAAGTCATTGATCTTCTTTCTCTTAGTCCATTGGATATCGAAACAATCAATTCCTCCGTAATTAAAACAGGGAATATGATTATCGTCGATAATGCGTGGATAACCTGCGGTGCCGGAGCAGAAATTATTGCTCGACTGATCGAAAATGGAAGAAAAAAAATAAATATTCAACGTATGGGCTTTGCCTCCGTACCTTGCCCGACATCTCCTCCTCTGGAAAATGAATTTTATCCGGATGCGAGAAAAATAGCGATAGCCGTGCTAAAAATGTTGAATCCCCAAAAGAAAAATTGGGAACCAAAGACAAATTTGCCGATTGAAGAAATTGCGTTTAAAGGTCCTTTTTAAAAAAAGATTAATATGCACTAGCACTAGAATTAACTGAAGAAATATAAATATATTTTAAGTGTTAATATAATAGTACAAGTTTAATAGTTATTATAGACAATAGAACGTAATCTTCAAAAGGATTTGTACTAATAGTGAAAATAACGACCGACATCGTTCTCATCAATCCTGGTGACAAAAAACAAATTTATCAGGATCTTGCCCTTGATGCAGCCGCTCTCGAACCTCCATTCCTAGTTGCTGTCCTTGCAGCTTTTCTTAGAAACACCGGGTTTTCTTTAGAGATTATTGATGCAAATGCGGAAAATTTAACACCTGAGGAGGTAGCCACTAAGGTTGGTGATATGAATCCTCATTTGGCTACGGTAATAGTATATGGCTCTCAGCCCTCGGCATCAACACAGAATATGACTACTGCCGGAAGAATATGCAGTGCCATAAAGAAATACACTTCTTCTAAAGTTGCAATAGGAGGTCTACATCCTTCAGCATTGCCAAAGAGATCGCTGGAAGAAGAAGATGTAGATTTTGTTGTAGAGGGTGAAGGCCCTTTCTCATTAAAGGCACTTGTAGAAATTATAAAAAATAAGTCGGTTGATTATAGCAAAGTTCCCGGACTTTGGTTTTTTGATAATGGCGCAGTTAAGCACAATCCTAAAGCAACACTCATCAAAAAATTAGATGAGATATTGCCGATTGGGGCATGGGATCTTCTGCCTATGAAAAAATACAGAGCCCATAATTGGCACTGTTTCGATGATCTTGAGCATAGAACACCGTATGGTGCTATTTATACAAGCCTAGGATGCCCATATTCATGTGCATTTTGCTGTATAAACGCACCCTTTGGCAAACCAGGCATCCGCTACAGAAGTCCTAAAATGGTAGTGGATGAGATCGATCTGCTGGTTCAGAAATACGGAATAAAGAACCTAAAAATCGTCGACGAATTGTTCGTTCTGCACGATAAACACTATATGGGAATTGTAGATTTAATAATAGACAGAGGTTACGATCTGAATATATGGGCTTATGCAAGGGTAGACACCGTAAGGATGGAAAACTTAGCAAGAATGAAAAAAGCCGGTATCCAGTGGTTAGCACTCGGTATCGAATCTGCAAATCCTGATATACGAAAGGGTGCAGAAAAAAGAATGAAAGTAACAGACATTGAAAATGTCGTAAAAGTTATACAAGATTCCGGAATCAGAGTAATTGGGAACTATCTTTTTGGACTACCCGAAGATACAATGGAAACAATGCGAGAAACCCTGGAAATGGCTATTGACCTTAATTGCGAGTTTGCGAATTTTTATTCTGCTATGGCCTACCCGGGTTCAAAGCTCTACGATATAGCTCTGAGAGAGAAATGGGCGCTCCCAGCAGTATGGCACGGATATTCACAGCATTCATACGAAACACTTCCCTTACCAACAAAACATTTAAGAGCTCAAGAAGTCCTCAAATTCAGAGATGATGCATTTCATAAATATTATACAAGTAATAAATATTTGATGATGATCGAAAATAAATTTGGATATAAAGTAAAAGAACATATTACGGAAATTGCAAAAACAAGGCTGAAGAGAAAACTTTTAGGTGATTAGTATTTTGCGGGACAATGACATAATCACTGATGGCAGATGCAAATACGTAATCGATATGTTATATAAACGATGGGTGAAATATGGCTATTAACCGGATGTCTTTTTGAATATATATTATTTGACGGCGGTATGACTCACCCACATTGTATGGTCGATCAATGTCGAGTTCGATCGAAAATCATCGGGGAGTAATTCCTATGAATATGCGCGAAGTTTACTTGAATGAATTTAACGTCCTGATGCCAGGCACGGCATATTTACCATTGGTGTCTGGCCTATTGAGAGGGTATGCGGAGAGTATCGAAAAAATTCGTCAACATTATCAATTTATGCCTTTTTTTTTCCTGCGTGATAATCCGGAAAATATTTTATCGCGTTATAAATTCCCTGTAGTAGCGGCTTTTTCAGTGTCCATGTGGAACGAGCAGTTCAGTCTGCGGCTCGCCGAACTCGTGAAGAGGTCATTCCCCGAATGCTTAATCGTCTTCGGTGGACCCCAAGTACCGCACGACTCAAAAGAGTATTTTACGCAATACCCCTTTATTGACATCAGCGTGAGGGGTGAAGGAGAAATCGCTTTCGCGCATATACTGGAGCGTCTCACAGAATCTCGCAACTTCGGTTCCATACCGGGAATATCATGGCGCGAACATATTACTGGCCGATACTTGATGAACCCGGAAGCACCGCAAATGCTGATGGATCTGGATTCTTACCCGTCTCCTTATATTCTCGGATACTATGAAAATCTATTTACAGAAAACCCTCAGCTCACATTCCAGGCCATCATAGAGACAGACAGGGGGTGTCCTTACCAGTGTTCATACTGCTACTGGGGTCATGGAGGATTAAGTCGGAGGTTTCGCAGGCATAGTCTCGAGCGGATAAGACAGGAGATCGAATGGATCGCCAAGCATCATATTGTGTATCTTTTCAACGCAGCATCAAACTTCGGTGTCCACGAGTGTGATATCCATATAGCGAACATGCTCGTTAATGCGAAACAGCAATTCAAATATCCGGAGAAATTCCGTACCTGTTACGATAAGAACGCTGAAGATCGAATATATGCCATCGGTTCATTGCTTCACAAGCACCAGATGGAAAAGGGAATTACTTTGAGCCATCAGAGTATGAGCCAGGTTGCATTGCATAACGTTAGACGCCGCAATATAAGCACTAAGATGTACCAGAGCATTCAAGCAAAGTTTAACCGAATTGCAGTGCCGGTATATACCGAACTGATTCTTGGTCTGCCTGGCGAAACATACGAGAGCTGGAAATTGGGACTTGATTTACTCTTGGAATCAGGCCTCAAAAACCAACTGTTCATCTATCATTGCCAGGTTTATCCCAATACAGAGATCGCTGATCAGGCGTATCAACGCAAATTCGGCATCGTCACACGTCGGTTGATGCTTACGGAGACACATGCTGCTGTGCATAACCTCAACGCAATTCGAGAGTATGAGGACATAATAATCAGTACAACATCCTTGCCACTTGAAGATTGGAAGAAGGCAACTATTCTGTCTTGGTTCACGATGGTTCTCATCAGCCTTAAATTAGCCTTTTATATTTTCCTATACCTACGGCAGCGTCTAGGTATCCCTTTCATGGATTTCATGTCCTACCTTACTGAGTTGCGCATGCCAGTTGGACTGGGCAACATTATTCGCAAGGAGATCGGGGCATACAATGGCCATATAGAGGAGATGCTGACAGGCGTCTCTGGACATGGGAGTATGCTGCCAGAGTATGGCGCGATTTACTGGGATGTAGAAGAAGTAAGTTTTCTGCGGTTGTTGGAGAGGAAGAGTGATTTCTATAACGAAATGCGGGGATTGGTTTTGCAATTCTGTTCCGATAAGGGTATCGCCTGCCCGTCGCAGGAATTCGACGAAGTCATTCAGTATCAGCGTATGCGGACACCCTCTGCAAGTCTAGAATTCCAGAAGGCTTTTACGTTCCATTTCAACTTGCAGGACTATTTCCAAGCTGCCGTCGAGGCACACCCAATTCCGCTTACTGAGGAAGTTCAAACACTTAGCGTATATCCGCGAGACTTTCAGGGTGATAAGATTCGGTTTGCTCGCGAAATTCTGTTGTGGGGGCGTAAAAGCGATACAATCATGGAACAGATTACAATTTTGGCGTGATTGAATTATGCTGCATTTGTTCGAGAAAATTTCGTGTTTGGAACTATTACAAATATAAGTGAACAGGATACAATCATGCCTTTGATCAATTGCTATGATATTTGCTCTAGTCATGAAATGGGGAGTGCCTAGTTGCTGTAAGCCGATGTGACGTTGAGACAGGCAAAGCAAGTAGTCGCTGTAGAAGAAAATGGAACGTCTTGCATGGCTTGTTATAAAAAAATTGGGGATCTATCATGATTATAACTCGTACACCATTTCGGATTTCTTTTTTTGGCGGAGGCACAGACTTACCCGCTTGGTATTACCATAATGGCGGGGCTGTGCTTTCCACGACAATTGATAAATATTGTTATATAAACTGCCGTCACCTTCCACCTTTTTTTTCCTACAAGCATCGCATTGTTTATTCAAAATATGAACATGTTACCGAAGTGGATGAAATCATTCATCCCTCCGTGCGGGAAACTTTCCGGTTCATGAATGTAACCGATGGCCTAGAACTGCATCATGATGGAGACCTCCCGGCGCGTTCTGGCCTTGCCTCAAGTTCTGCATTTACAGTTGGTCTCTTGCATGCTCTTTATGGATTAAGCGGGAAGATAATATCGAAAAAGCGGCTGGCCATGGAAGCGATAAATATAGAACAGAATATGATCAAGGAAAATGTCGGGTCTCAGGATCAAGTAGCTGTTGCTTTTGGCGGGCTCAATAAAATTACTTTTCAGGGAGATCATAATATAGAAGTAATACCGATCACTATCACTAAAGAAAGACGAGAATTATTGCAGGATCATTTAATGTTGTTTTTTACCGGCACAACAAGGTTCGCAACAGATATTGAAAAGGACAAAATTAACAATATTGCGCAAAAAGAAAAAGTATTGAATGAAATGTCCAGTCTTACAGATAAAGCAATAGATATTTTAAATAGCAATGAAGAAATTGCTGATTTTGGAAAATTGCTGCACGAAGGGTGGGAATTGAAGAAGAGCCTTTCTGAGCAAGTATCTAATAAAAATGTTGATGATATTTATGAGTTGGCACTGAAAAATGGCGCTCTGGGTGGTAAATTGCTTGGTGCCGGCGGGGGAGGCTTTATATTGTTTTTTGTTAAGCCCAGGGTAAAGGAAAAACTTAAAAGTGCGCTTAGCCATTTGCTTCATGTTCCATTTCGTTTTGAATTTTTAGGCAGTCAGATTATTTATTATAGAGAGGGCTTTTGATAAATGAGAATCCCATTCGGAACCATTAGTGTTACTGAAAAATCCAAGAAGCTGATTGCTGATATTTTAGAAACCAACAGGTTGTCCAGTGGTAAATATGTGCGACAGTTTGAAATAATGTTCGCTGAACTTATCGGGGCAAAAGAAGCTGTTGCTGTAAGTACGGGTACGGATGCTGATGCCCTGGCTCTCGCCGTTTTATATGATTTTGGTGCGAAGCGTAGTGATGAAATCATCCTTCCTGCCCTGTCTTTTGTTTCAACCGGCAATGCAGTTTTGCAGGCCGGTTTTACCCCAGTCTTTGTTGATGTTGATAGGAATACTCTAAATATTGATCCAAAAAAGATCGAAGAAAAGATAACCGCCCGGACCAGAGCCATTATGCCCGTTCACCTGATGGGAAAGCCTGCGGAAATGGATGAAATCAATACTATTGCAAAGAAACACAAAATATTTGTTGTTGAAGATGCAGCGGAGGCACATGGCGCCGTATATAAAGGTAAAAATGTAGGTAATCTTGGTGATATGGCGGCTTACAGCCTTTATATCGCTCATATCATCACCACTATCGAAGGCGGTATTGTAACAACCAGCCGGGCTGATTTTGCGGAAATCCTGCGTTCCTTGAGAAGCCATGGCCGGGCCTGTAAATGTGAAAGCTGTGTTTTGAATCAGTCTTCTTCATATTGCGCCAAGAGGTTTAGTTACGGAGAGGATACAGATATTCGTTTTATCTTTGAACGCATTGGTTTTTCCGCGAAAATGAATGAGTTGGAAGCGGCTATAGGAATTGGCAATCTCGATATTTATCATGACATTTTGGATAAAAGAAGAAATAATCTGTATTACCTCATGGACCAATTCCACATATTCAATCCCTATCTTACGACAATAAAAAAAGAATCATATGAAGAAATCGGGCCGCATGCCTTACCTGTTATTGTTCAGGAAGAGGCAAACTTTACAAGAGACCAGCTTGTCCATTATTTAGAAAAAAAAGGGATCGATACAAGAAATCTTTTTACTTCCATGCCCACCCAATGTGCCGGTTTTCAGTATTTGAACTACAAGCTAGGTGCTTTTCCGAATGCAGAATACATTGGAAATAACGGAATACACAGTGGTGTACATCAGGATCTAGGTCGTAAGGAATGTGACTACATCCTTAATGTCATTTCTGATTTCCTTTCCAAAAACAAGCCATCAGGCAAAGCAAAACCAAAGTCCTGAGTACAAGTTTTTCCCGCGAATTCTAAGAGGGGAAAACGATATTTTATGTTATGGGTTAGTCAAAAGGAAAAAAATGAAAGCAATTATCTTAGCCGGCGGTAAAGGTACCCGTTTAAAGGATGTCATCCAGGATATCCCTAAACCGCTGGCACCTGTTGGCGAGAAGCCATTTTTAGAATATTTAATTCTCCAACTCAAAAAATGGAAAATAGATGAAATTGTTCTTTCGGTGGGGTATAAAAAAGAAACGATTAAAACTAAACTTGGAGATGGCAGCCAATTCGATGTGTCTATCACTTATTGTGAAGAAAACGAACCACTGGGAACCGGCGGAGCCCTGAAGAAGGCTATATCATGCAATAACGACTCTGATTATATCGTCATGAATGGTGATTCTTTTTTTGGTATCAACTTTTTGCAACTTATAGATTTCCATAAAAGCAAAAAAGCCCTGGCAACAATGGCTTTAGCCGTTGTTAAAGATAAAAGCAGATATGGCGGGGTTGAGCTTGAGAGAGATGGACGCGTTAAAAGCTTTCAGGAAAAAGGTCTTAGCGTTCCCGGTATCATCAATGGCGGGACATATATTATCAGCAAGAATATTTTAGATTATATCCCTGATGGTCAGATATCTTTGGAGGGTGAAGTTCTGCCTTCCCTGATAAGAGAAAGTCTATTGTACGGGGTGGCCTTCAATACATTCTTTTTAGATATAGGGATTCCGGGTGATTATTTCTGGGCTAACAAACATCTTGAATATCTTACCGGTGAATTCTATTGATTTTACGTTTGATACAGGTATTTAAAATAATCAAAAAATTATTTTCGATATAGGAGAAATATAAGTATGTCATCAAATCAAAACCCCAAGATATCTGTTATTACCCCTTCTTTAAATACTGGTAAATATCTGAGAGAAACAATTGAATCCATTAATTCTCAGACATTTCAAGACTTCGAGCATATTGTGGTAGACGGCGGTTCAACTGATGACACGGTTGACATCTTGAAATCATACCCACAAATTCGTTGGATTTCGGAAAAGGAAACAGATGAAAACACTATATTGGAAGCCTACAGAAAGGCTTTCGCCATGTCCCGTGGCAAGTACATTATCCAGTGTTGTGTTTCCGATGGTTTCTTATCAAAAAAATGGTTTAAAATGTGTAGTGACGTACTTGACAGTGATAATGAAATAGCTCTTGTTTATGGTCTTGCCCAATATATGGCGGAAGACGGCAGCCTGGGGAAAATTGTTAATTCAGAATTTTTAGATAGGATGCCCCCGCAAAAGAAAGATTTTTTCCCCAACTGGCTGGCTTACGGACATGGTTTTCCTGAAGGGAATTATTGCGTGCGTCGTGAAATTTTTGATAAGTGCTTTTCTCAAAGGAATTCAACGGAACTGATGGATAAAAGTCCCCACCTTGCATTCTTATACAATTTCCACACTAACGGTTATCTTGCCTATTTTCTTTCTGCAGTTGCAAACTTTGGCAGATGGCATCCTAATCAGAGAGGTCAGGCATTTTATGAGCAGGAGAACAATATTTATAATCTGTATAAGGACATGACTAGGAAATATAGAAAAAGCATATTACAGGGAAACGTAACTCATTATTTCAGAAATGGATTATCGGAAATCATTGATGAAGTAAAAAAAGGAGAGTTAGGACGGATTAGAAGAAAAATGTTTGTTTACTATCTCAAATACAAAATACGCAAGAGATTGCTTGAAATTCTGGAACGTCTTTAAACCGGCTATTGTTTATTTGATAGATATTTTTCCAGTTCCAGTTTCTGTTTCTTGACGTGTTCGCTAACGGTTTTCTTTGTCACCAGAACGCCAAAATCATCAGGTACACTTACATTGCCGCAGCCGACTATTCTTTTTACAATCATATTGTTGACCAAGTAGCGGTAATGGCTTTCTTTATAATAATTCAAATTATTGAGGGTGACGGAATTGAGTCCGCTAAAATCATAATTGGTGACTTCAACTACCTATTCATTGCTTCTGGACAAATTCCACTTCCCGCGGCACTTTATAAGGAGAAAGATAAATCCGGCAGTACTTGATGATTTCTTTCTCGTCAATTAAAGAACCGTCATTTTTTATAATTTTAGCCTTAACAATTTCTCCCCGCATCAAATCCTTTTTGCCGATCACTCTTGCGCTTTTCACCGCGGGATGCAGATTTAAGACATCCTCCACTTCTTTTGGGTAAACATTAAATCCACTTGTGATAACCATCCTTTTTTTCAGTCCGGTAAGAAAAATATAATCGTCGCCATCCATTCTGCCTAAATCGCCGGTGTGAAGCCAACCATCCTTAATAACTGATGCCGTTGCCTCTTCGTCTTTATAATACCCCTGCATGACATTATCGCCGCAAACGATAAGTTCGCCAATTTCACCCCGCGGCACTTCGCGGCCTTTTTCATCAACAATTTTAATTTTAGTGCCGGTGATGGCCATGCCGATAGAACCCGGCTTTTGCGGTCTGTCGAGCATATTGAAGGAACAAGCCGGTGAGGCTTCTGTTAAACCATATCCTTCCACAATTTTTACACCGAATTGTTTTTCGAAAGCGGGAATAAATTCGGCAGGCATTGGCGCTCCACCGGTGATGCAAACATCCAAAGAGCTGACATCGTAATTGGCCGCGCCTTCATGAAACATCATGCCCAGATAAAGGCGGGGTACGGCGCATATGTACGTGATTTTTTCTTTTTGAATGGCCCTAAATATGCCGTCCATCGTGAATCTGTCCATCATGACAACGCTACAGCCTGTGCGAATGACATTAATCATGTTGACTGTGGCGCCAAATGAGTGAAATAGCGGAATCAGAGATAGTCCTACATCCTCGAGAGTTCTCTTCACGACAGACTGTATCAGATGAGATTGGGAGTACAAATTATGATGAGTAAGAACTGCTCCCAGAGGTTTGCCGGTCAGTCCGGAAGTATAAATTATCGCGGCAGGGTCTTCGGGATTGATTAGCCCATCCGGCGAGGGAAATGGTCCTGCGGAGATTGCTTTCTTAAAGGGTGCATTTTGATCCTGAGAATCGACTGTCACTATTTTTTTGCAGTGAGTAAGCCCAGATTGGATTTCTTCATGCTTTTTTCGATTCACTTCCGATGTCATTAATATCTTGGACTCGCTGTTTTCCAGTAAATACAGCAACTCGTGAGAAGTGGAAGAAGTATTCAGAAGTACCACAACAGCACCCAATTTAATTGTGGCAAAATAACAATATACAAATTCAGGTATATTGGGAAGCATAAGGGCTACTTTATCGCCTTTACCTATACCGGTTTGCCTTAACAATTGGGCAATGGAATTGACATGACGATTAAGCTGATCATAATTAACGCGCTGACCTTCTGAGATCAGAACTGGCCTGTTGGCGAAGTTTTTGGTCGCTTCTTCCAGTAAGATTGCTAAATTCATAGTCAAAATAATCTCCGTAAGCATTATTAATTGACTTGATTAGCACAATAAAATAGATTTTTTCAACTGAATAAAAATATAGTGACTCTTTTTGCTTGCCTGTGCCTTTTTTTTACCCTATAATTCAAAAGATATTTTAAGCTTTGCAGTATGTTAAGGTAGAATTACTAGAGGTTCACCTCGCTTTTAATGCAGTTGTAGAATAATTTAATATTACAGGAAAAGGATTTATGGCTGTAATTATTGATGGTAATAAGATAGCGCAGGAAATTCGCCATGAAGTGCGTAAGCAGGCTGTGGCCCTCAAAGAAAAAACGGGAATTGTGCCGGGCCTGGCTGTAGTTCTGGTTGGAGAAGACCCTGCATCAAAAGTTTATGTAGCTAGAAAAGCCAAAGCCTGCGCGGAAGTCGGTTTCTTATCCCGCGAGTATAAACTTCCTGCTGATACCAGTGAAGCTAAACTATTAAACATTATTAGCGAATTAAACGCGAATCAGGTAATTCATGGAATCCTAGTGCAGCTTCCTTTGCCCGAACATATTCATACTGATAAAATTATTGCCGCCATTGACCCTCATAAAGATGTTGATGGGTTTCATCCTTACAATGTAGGTGGTCTTGTTTTCGGAAACCCTTTATTTGTTCCCTGCACACCAAGGGGGATTATGGCATTAATCAGCCGCACTGGTATTGAACTTTCAGGTAAAGAAGCGGTGGTTGTGGGTAGGAGCAATATTGTCGGGAAACCAATGGCGCTTTTGCTTCTGGCGCAACATGCGACTGTTACGATATGCCATTCGCGCACGAAAGATTTACCCGCCGTAACCAGGCGTGCCGATGTTCTCATCGCTGCCGTCGGTAAGGCAGAGATGATCAAAGCCAATATGATCAAAGAAGGTACTATTGTGATTGATGTTGGCGTAAATCGTTTGGAGAGCGGCAAACTGGTCGGAGATGTAGCTTTTAACGAGGTTGCACCCAAAGCATCATATATAACTCCCGTACCCGGCGGTGTTGGCCCGATGACGATAGCCATGTTGATGAAAAACACGCTGGACGCGGCAAGAAGAACCACAGTATAGTTTTCCGTTTCGCACAATAATTGCCGTCTCATGCTGTATAAAAAGGTCCTCATTCCATGCTCTTTAATTCCTATATTTTCATTATGGTGTTTCTGCCGATTACGGTAGCGGGTTTTTTTCTGCTCGGCCGTGGCGGGCGATATGCGTGGGCCATAGCCTGGCTAGTGGGCGCCTCCCTCTTTTTTTACGGCTGGTGGAACCCTGTTTGCCTGGTTGTCATCGTCGGGTCGATCCTGTTTAATTACTACTGGGGTATGGTAGTAGGCCGCGGGACAAAGACACTTCTGGCAATCGGAGTGGCGGCTAACCTGGGTCTCCTGGGCTATTTCAAGTATGCCAATTTTTTTGTGGACAATCTAACGGCTGTGACGGGCATGCATATCGACCTGACCCCAGTGGTGCTACCTCTGGCGATTTCGTTTTATACATTTCAACAAATCGCTTACCTTGTTGACGCCCATCAAGGCAGGACACGGGAGTCTAGTTTTTTAAACTACTGCCTGTTTGTAACCTTCTTTCCTCGGCTTATCCAAGGTCCCATCGTTTACCACAAGGAAATGATGCCTCAGTTCGTTCGGAAAGCGATATTTCACTTCAACCCGCAAATGTTGTCTGTGGGCATCACCATCTTCATTTTTGGTTTGTTTAAAAAGGTGATAATCGCGGACGGACTTGCCCTGTATGCCACGCCGGTGTTTGAAGCTGCAAGACACCACTATATGCTTTCGTGCCTGGAGGCATGGGAAGGGGTGCTGGCCTACACCCTGCAGATCTATTTTGACTTTTCAGGTTATTCCGACATGGCCATCGGCCTGGCTTACCTGTTTGGCATTCGTATTCCCCTGAATTTCAACTCTCCCTATAAAGCGGTCAACATCATTGATTTCTGGCGGCGCTGGCATATTTCTCTCTCTCGCTTTTTGCGGGACTATCTTTATATTCCCCTTGGCGGCAACCAAAAGGGAGAGGTCAGACGCTTGGCAAACATCATGATCACCATGCTGCTGGGAGGGCTGTGGCATGGTGCGGCCTGGACCTTTGTCTGGTGGGGAGGATTGCACGGCATCTTTCTTGTGATCAACCATCTTTGGATCAAGCTCAAACAGAAGTTTGAATACCAGGCCGGGGCCGGGCATGTTGGTCACCTCTGTTCGGGTTCTCTGACCTTTTTGTCGGTTGCCGTTGCCTGGGTTTTCTTCAGGGCCGACAGCGCCGCAACAGCACTTAGTATACTGAAGTCCATGGCGGGCCTTAATGGTTTTGCCCTACCCGAGAAGTTTCTTGTAAAATTCGGATCAATTGCCGCTCAGTTTCAACAGTGGGGCGTTAATTTCTGTGATATGACTTATTTTAAAGGCAGCAATGATTTTGTATATATCACCGTCGCCCTGCTGGTGGTCTGGCTTGCCCCCAATGTGCAGCAGATGATGAGCCATTATGAACCATATCTGAAGATTATGGCAAAGGGGGAAAAGCTTCCGGACCCACCTCAGTGGCTGAAGTGGCAACCCTCACTTCGGTGGGCGGTCGTGGTTGTCGTATGCGGGCTTGTTTCCATTCTCTTGTTGAGCAGGGCAAGCGAATTTATTTATTTTCAGTTTTGAGCGATGCAAATGTTCAATCATAATCGATATCTCATATTTTCAGGCATTGCCGCCGGGGCCCTGCTGATGCTTGTTGCTGCGTTCAATTATGTAGTTGACCCATACAACCTGTTGGGAAACAACCGAACAGGGGTCTACTTCTGGAACGAAAGCCAGCTAAAGGATGCCATATTGACATACGACCATGCGGCCATTCTCATTGGATCCAGCAAAACCGCGTACGTCAACCCGGACGATCTTTCCTGCTACCGGTTCTACAACGCCTCCATGCGTGGAATGCTCCCGGAACAAATGTTCTTCTATCTGAAAAAATATCTGCGAAATGAAAAGCTGGTGATCATCGGCTTTGATTTCTTCATGTTTAACGAGAGGGAGTTTCCGCTGATCAGGATAAACGATTGGAATGACGTTCGCTATACGATGGCTGAATACTTATTCGGCGTCCACACCGTCGAAGCATCCTTCAAGACATTAAAGATGTGGAAAAACAGGGAGCCGATCTATGGTATGAAGGTAAACGGGCAGATTGCCTATCCCGGTGCAACGCAGGTGGCGTCAGTGGATAATTCTCAGCGATATGAAAAGAAGTATAATGATATCATCAAGGGAGTGACAAAACACTATTATGGGAATTATTCCTTCTCCCGGCGGCGAATGAAATTTGTGTATGAGATAAAAAACCTTCTGGAGGAAAGGGGCATTCCCTATGCCATATTCATCAACCCCTTGAACCAAGATGAGTTTGCCGCCCTTCAACAGATTGAGGCTTACAGTCTGTTTGTGAGTTGGCAGCAGGAAATGAAAACAGTTTTTCCAGGCATCTATGATTATTCTTCCAGCCGGTATTCGGCAAGAGATGGATATTACAGGGAAGATCCGTTCCACTACACGAATGCCACCGGAAAGGCATTTTTAAATGAGATAATAAACGATTTTTATCCCTGCGGGTCACCGCCGTAGAAGCTTTTTTTGAGCTGGTAAATCAGGTTTGACTCGGAAGGATCTTTTCGGATGGTTACCTTGACATAGGGGTGAGTCTGATCGGACGTGAGCCGTCTCTCTGTTGAGATGTAGTCGGCAATAAGGGCAAGCAAGTTATAAGTATCCAGAACAGATAAGATCCGGCAAACCTCAGCAGAACGGCAAGCATGAAAGAATGCATCGTACCCTGAAGAAAGAAGCCACCATTCCGCCCAAGAAGAATGCCAAAGCAACTAGACCATTTCGAGGTACGACGGGTGAGCAGGAACTCAGGCATTCGATGGAGGAATCGCTGGGTTCAGGTAAGCAGTATCCTTGCGGAAGAATATATTGGATTTGAAGAGATAGAAGATGGTATACGTAATGTATACTTTTGTGATTTATCGGTTGGCAGGTTCTTTGAGGAACAGCTCAAGATCAGAGATGTGATTGAACGGGTGCCTATACGACAGACTGTTGTTGAATGTGGTAATCCACGGACGAGGAGAAAAGTGTTACCTATGTACTTGGAATAAAGTGTAACCCATGTACCCGGATTATACCAAGTTCTCATATTATGGATTGCGGTTATCTGGATTATGTTCGTCTCTACAATATCCATCAAACAGCAGCCTATTTTGTAACGCGAGCCAAAAGCATATGCTATCCATCAAAGGAGAAGAAATCAAATGTCAATATTGAAAAAAGCCTTGATCAAGGCATCAGGGAACCGATTCATTCAAAGTGTATTGGAGAAAAATGTGCAGGCTTCGCAAGACTTGATGGGGATTGGATCTGGTGGCGGAGTTTTATCCAGTGGTGAACAAGCTATATTTTATGTTCTTAAGCAAAAACTCAAACCTCCGTATTGCATTTTTGATGTTGGTTCAAACAAAGGTCAATTCCTTCAGCTTATTCTTGATAATATTACAGTAGAGGATTTTTCAATTCACTGCTTCGAGCCTGGACACGAAACATTCAAAATTCTTGCGGAGTCTTCCAAAGAAGATAAGCGAATTAAACTGAATAATATTGGTATAGGCAAGGCAAAAGGCGAGGCAGTATTACACTTTAATAGCGTTGGTTCAGGGCTCGCTTCTCTTACAAAAAGAAGACTGGATCACTTTGGTATTGATTTTAATAAATCAGAAAAGGTGAAAATCAGCACAATTGATGACTACTGTTCAGAAAATGCGATAAAACACATTCATCTGTTAAAGATTGATATTGAAGGGCATGAACTCGATGCACTCGCTGGCGCAAGAAGAATGTTTGATAAGAAGTCAATCGACATCGTCACTTTTGAATTTGGTGGATGCAATATAGATACACGAACATTCTTTCAGGACTTTTGGTATTTTTTTAGTGAAATCAATATGAAAATCTTCAGGATTACTCCTTCAGGTTACTTACATCCAATTAAATCATATAAAGAAATTCATGAGCAATTTAGAACAATAAACTTTATTGCAATATCAAATGTCTAACAAGGCGTTGCACTGGACGGGGCAATCTCGCCACACTCAATTGCCGCCCGTGAGCTTTGTCGTTATCATTTTTACGTGATCATAAACATTTCGTTCTCGACGATCAGGGATTGTGAAACAAACATTAAACGATACCGGGGAAGCGCCATGTCACAGAGATGGATATTACAGGGAAGATCCGTACCACTATACGAATGCCACCGGAAAGTTATTGTTAAATGAGATTATAAAAGATTTTTGCACCGATGGCTTATCGTAGCCGTAAGATCTTTTTTTTGAGCTGGTAAATCAGGTTTGACTCAGAAGGCTCTTTTCGGATTGTTACCTTGACATAGGGGTGAGTCTGATCGGACGTGCGCCGTCTCTCTGTTGAGATGTAGTCGGCAATAAGGGCGAACAGGTTATAAGTATCCAGAACCTTTTCCCGGGCTTCCCATATCTTTTGCTGTGATGATTCATAGCTGTTCTGTTCAATGCACCGTTCAATAACGGCGATTGCCTTGTCTGGCTGGTTTATGTCAATCAGAGTCAGAGAAGAAGGATCAAAGTATCGGTCAATGTTAGGGCAGCCATGGTATAAGGGATGACATCCCGCAAGGAAAGCGTCTGAAAGTTTTTCAGTCCAATAATCGTTGACCATACTGTTTTCCATGGCGACATGATACTTATAAGTGGCAAGAGCATCCCACTTGTCTTCGATTTCGTTCAGACCCCTTCCAAATAAATCGATTTTGTCGCCGAAGTGAACCTTCAGCCGTTTGGCGAACTCATATCTTCTACGGTGTCCCTCGCTCATCTGCTTGGATGAAGAGACGACCGATAGCAGTTTTGTTTTGGAAATGGAGGTCATCGCTTTAAGCTCATCATAATCTTTGGTAAACTCGATGTTTACGTGATCTTTCTGCCTTCTGCCTACATGCCAGGGTAATCCCGGCTGTTGAAAAATAGGGTTGGGGTGATCTATTTTAACATTACTGGTGATGACAGCGGCGAACTGGCGCAGGAACTCCGTCTTGTATGTTTTTAGTGTGGGAGGTTCGCAGGCGATGAAAATAGTGTGCTCTTTCGGGCAGATTGTGGAATCCTTTTTCGAGTTAAGCCCTTCCTGCACAAACCAGTAGTCACAGCGCTTTACCTGAGTATTGCAGAAAAAGCGGTAATTGTTCCAGATACCGCTCTGCCCTGGGCTCTGACGTATGATAGGCCATGAGGGAACGGTCAGTTTTACGTCTATCATCTTCATGTTAGTTTTCGGCTTTCATGTTCAGTCCCATCTGTCGAAATCGTGAAATATAAGAATCCCTTCCTCTTATTAAGAGGCTATCACAAGCTTTGCCTTTTTGCATGTGTTCTTTAACGCATTCCTGCGGGGAGATGTTTCAATGTGGTAAAATACCCGTCCGTAAAATGGCTTCATAAAGAACATTGGTGACGGTCACCTGACCAGAGGGATTTAAATGACCGTCGAGCACATAAAAATGTTTGTCTTCCAGGTATTGCGTCAGATCCAGAACGGTCATATTACGGATAAAAGGCGGTTGATCCGGATCGGCCGTTTTTTCCTTCAACGTTCTGGTAAAAGCGTTGGTTTGATTGATGCCGTTGAGCTCGAAGACGATCAGGGGAAGATGCGCCAGCAGATCCTTGTTTTGCTTTAAAACATGGATGAACAGGTCCACTTCGCTTAAGGGATGCATGTCCATGGTCTTTGCCGGCCGGGGTTTCCATTCCTCGTACTTCTTTTTGATTTTAAGGCGGATATATTTTCCGGGGAAATAGTTTTTGGACTTGCCATGCAACATGGTCAGTTTTTGAAACGTTTCGGCTCTCATAATTTGCGGATGGTTGCCGTTGAGAAAATAAAGCCGGTTTTCGTCATAGTCATCGCCGCAGTATTGGAGAATCAGACATTTCAATTGTGACCGGTCTAATTTTCTCAGCATAACCATTTCCCGTACGGTTCCATAAGACGGTATTGACGTATTCAGCGTTCTGAGATTTGTCTTTTTTTCTATGAGTTTGACGAATGTTTCTGCCTGATCGACGCCCCAGCCCACCGTAAACGAATCACCCAGAAAAACAATCTCCGGCGCCGTGAGGGATTGTTCTTCGTCGCGCACGCCCAGCGAATTAATCCGGTATTCGTTACTGAATTCTATTTCAGTGAACATAAAGGCTCCCGGTTTAAACGTATAGCCGAGATCAGGTGAATACGCACCGCAACCATCCTGGAAATGCATGATCTTCCGATCACCTTGTATATAGAGGTAGGTGATGCTGTTTCGAAATTTGCGGGGAAATAATCTCAAAACGTCTGGATAATGAGTCAGGTAATACATTGCCGCTTCCAGCATAGTCAAAATTAAAATAATAAAAATAGCTATGAACAAAATGGTTGTCATTGACACCCTTTCTTTATATTCGGACATGTCTTCAGGGTCAGCGGCAGGGCCAACTCCTGGTGAGCGCTTTCGTTAACAATGCCATAAAATTTTTTATAATCAATTTGATACCCTTGGTGCCACTGCTTCAGCAGCTCGTCCGGGTGGGTGTCGCCGGAGAGGTTGTTGATCTCCGTCTGAACCCGGTTACAAGGGATATTCACGATTCTTGATTTTTTATATCCAATGCCGTAGCGGGTCTGAAACCACGGCTTGAATATTTGCAGCTGATCTTCAAATGAATTGGGCGCACTAAAGGAGAGCAGGGCCGCCATCGCAGTCATCTCCCGCCTGGCAAAAAAATGACCGTCAACGGACAGGGGATAGCCCCAGTCAAGCTCCCCCTTGTCCCATTGCCAGACGATTTTATCGCTCTTGCTGACCAGATGATCCAAAAAGTGCGGCAAGGGCTGGGGTGTTTGGAGGACATAGCAGCGGGTAAGGTTCTGTCCCATACGAATACTGGGCACAAACACATCCGGATCAAATTTTAAAATATCATCAAGGTCAAGCGGTTCTGTGAACAAGATATCATCAACCAGGAAAAACAGCATGTCGCAGGTCAGCGAGAAAAAGATTTCCAGCAAATCCTGCTTGAAGGAGTGGTCGTTTGTCTGTTGAATGAAACGCACATTCTGTTTTCCAAATATATCGTTGACATCGTCATATGCTTTCTGGTGCGATGATGATGAGGCCAGATAGAGCACATGGACGGGCACGACAGGTGAGACCTTTTCCCGTAAAGATGACAGCAGGCCATGGAGCTGCAGAGCCCTGTCTTTGGAAAAGACAATACACTCAACAGTAGAAGGGTTTTCCATCTTTGCCCAACGGGTTTTACACTTGACGAAGGTTTGAATTGCTTTTTCGTGCCGTTTTTGTTTTGAAGGAGGCAGGTAGAGCAGGCTGGCCAGGGTTGACCAAATATCGTGTCGAAGCCGGCCCAGAAACCGGGGACCTGCGGCATAGAAATCCCTTTCGCTGCGACATAACCGTTCCTGCCTGTCATATTCGGGGAAAGAAAGTGGACTGGACATTTCACCCACACCCTCCAAGGCAGACTGATAAATTTTAAACCTTGTTCTGTAAGCTTCTCGCCGTTTTTCAACGTTTGCCTTTGAAGAAGTGATCTTTTTGGAAGAGAGTGTTCTATAAACCACCAGAGGGAGAGGCATCAACCACATTTCTCCCAAGGTACCAATTCTCAGCCACAGGTCGTGATCTTCACCATCCGGTCCTTTGTGCAGATGTTCATTTTGCAGCCCAGCATATTTTAGTGTGGATCGTTTGATAACTGTCGCAGAGGTGATAAAGTAATCGTCCTGAACAAGTTTTTTATAGGGCACCAAGCCAAAGGGTGCTTTTTCAAAATAGAGCGGAAGGGTCACCTTCCGGTAATCCTGTTCTCCCTTCATGATAAAAGCATTGCTTCCCAAAAGGGTACAGTTGGGATGATTATTTAAAAATGCAACCTGCCGTTCCAGTTTTTCGGGGAGCCATACGTCATCATCGTCAAGAAACGCGATATAGGGCGCATGGCCTGCTCTCAATGCTCTATTGCGGGGCGTCGCCGGTGTTCCCGAATGTTCGCCCGGCAAATAGTGAAACCGCTTGTCATATAAAAATGGAGCAACAGTGGCACTGGTCTTTTCACTCTCCCCATCCTCGGCAATCCAGCACTCCCAGTGGGGATATGTCTGGGCCTGGACGCTTTCCAGGGTCTCGGCAAGTATTTCATATCTTTGATATGTGGGTATGACAATATCGATGATCATGGGTTGCGTGTTCATGGGCGTATTGATTCTCAATAGAATACTATCATATTGGATTTGTCTTTGAAGGCTTGCTTTCTTCTTCTGTGACTATAGAAAATTCGGACTTTTATGTCAAGGATATCTTGATTCTGCCTACCATGCACTTAGGTAATATTTTCTATGAGGCAATTTGGATATGATAATCGTATCCCGTGTTACCTGATAGTTTCTTTATTAACTCGGTGACAAATGCTTGGTGCCGTCAACCAATCAATATTGAGGTATCATCGGCAAGAATGTCCGCATAGATGTCTTGATATTTTGTTGCCACCATTTCCCATGTGTTTTGTTTTGCTGTATCAAAGGCATTTCGAGCCATTAAACTGCGGATGTTTTCATCAAACAGGGCGCTGATTCTTGAGGCAATATAATCGGTATCCGCGGTATCGCTAATGATGAATCCGTTTTCTCCTTCTTGTACAATGTCTTTAGCGCCTACATTGCTGCTGATAATTACCGGTAATCCTGCCGCCATCGCTTCAAGGACAACCATGCCAAATGTATCGAACTTGGAAAGCATAATATACATATCGCTGGCCAGATACAGCCGGATTAATTTTTCCTTGCTCAACATACCGGTGAAAACAACATCATCAGCAATGTTTGCCTCGCGTGCCATTTGAGTGTACTTTTTGACATTACCTTTGCCGGCGACCAGTAATTTAAAGCTATGTTTTCCGGCTTTGAGACGAGCCAGCGAAAGCATTATGGCATCAAGCCCTTTGATTTCGAAATTCATGGAAGCAAATAAAATAATTCTCTCTTCGGAACTGAAACCATATTCTTTTCTGATATCGGCACGGATTAATTTTTTATCTGCGGTCGCGTAGTCGTTCAAATCAACACCCGGGTGAATAACAGTAACTCTCTGAGGATCTATATTATATTCCTGAAGGAAAATATCTCTGGTTAAGTTGGATACGGCAACGAACTTTTGACAGTTGCCTTGTGTGACCAGCTTCTTTTCCACCCAGGCGGTGGCCAGATCATATAGACTCATCTTTTTTTTACGGACACAGTGAACCCAGAATCGATGAGGCACGCCATGTAAAGTGTAGATATCGGCGGCAAAAATCCTTTCGTGGCTGTGCACCAGAGAAAACCTGTCAGCGGACAATTGGCGGCCCGTAAAATAAGCAAAGCTTATTGTGGTCAAAAATTTAGGGAATGATACAATCGGTACGTGGTGAAAATTTATACTGGCAGGAGCGCCTTGCCAGCGGTTGGCAAAAATGTGAAAATTATAGCCGGGTTGGTCAGAGAGTCTTCCCGTCAATTCGGATGCGAATTGTTCCGCTCCTCCAACCAGACCATATTTTGGTATAACCACCGCAATTTTTTGCATAAAGTAACTTTTAGTTGCTAGTTTTGTTGGGGTTAGTTCTAACACAGAAAGAAGAAAAAATCATGTTTAAATAACGCGGTGGATATGGTATCAAACAGAAAAAAAACGGAAGGCCTAATGAAAAGATACTATCATTTATTTAAAACGTTTAAAAACTGGTGGCTTTACCTTGCGTACAAATATGGTCTTGCCAATGTTGAAACGCTTGTTTTTGAAACACGCAATGGCGTGATTGTGGAAGTGCCCGAAAGGCTTTTGCAAACGTTCAAAGAGATATTTATGGATGAATGCTATTTAGCCGGTCTGGAGCGCAAAATTTCGTCAGATTCCACAATTATTGATATCGGGGCGAATGCCGGTTATTTCACGCTTTTTGCAACCTCACTTTGGCAAGCTAAATTGTTTTCCTTTGAGCCGGTGCCGGTTAATTACGCTCAACTCAAACGCAATCGTGATTTAAATAGCACCAGGGAAATAAAATGCTTTCCTCAGGCAGTAGCCGGACACTCAGGAAAAATTAATTTAACCTTTGATCCCAGTGATTCCTTTACTACCAGTGCGACCATGTTTACTTCTGAGAAAGCGGCGGACAAATCTCTTGCTGTACCCTGCTTGACCCTTCAGCAGTTAATGGATGAAAACAATATCAAAAAATGTGATCTGTTGAAAATGGATTGCGAAGGAGCCGAGTACGATATCTTATACAATTGCCCTGCCGATTATTTGCAGCGGATTGACCAGATTGCCATGGAAGTCCATTGCGGCCAAAAGGAAAACCAGAACATTGACGCTTTGGAGTCTTTTTTCAGGCAGCAAAGGTTTCTTACCCGCCGCCGTCCTGTCGGCATGCTTTGGGCATGGCGCAGATTATAATAAACAATTATTTAAGAAAACATCTTATGAAGAGGGGATGATCTCCTGCGTTTTTTCTTGCCTGGCAAGATTCCACAAAATAGTTATCATCGCCAGCATTGTGTAAAAAATAATTACTCGCGGGCCGAATGTTGTATCAGCAAATAATGCTGGGATTAAATATGATATAAAGCAGGCAAAAAGACATATTGCCCATGATCTGAAATATTGACTCTTTGTCATCTTGAATGTTTTCCAGAGCAGCAGAAGTGAAACAAACAGTATATTTAAAAATAAGACAAGGCCAATAATCCCGGTCCTTACCGTTATATCCAGGATGGTGTTGTGAGGGGATGTGATAATCCTTTTCTGCCGATGTTCGGGTGGCAATTTTTTGTTAAACTTTTCTAAATCAAGGACATTTTTATTACCATAAATCTGCATACCAAAGCCTATGCCGGCAATCGGATATTCTTTAATTATTTCCAATGTAAGGCGATTCATTTTAATCCTTATATCTTGGAATCCTTCTTTCATAACTCTGTCCTTCAAGCCCGGCACAAAGAACGCGAGAATTAAAACTGCGCTGACAACAACAATAATTTTTTTGTTGCTGAAGCATAAAATAACCAGCGACGCAAATAAACCGATTAAAGTTCCCCGGGATTGAGTAAGTAATGTAGAAATGGACAGTATAACAATACACGGTACCCAAAGCAGAGTATTCGTCATTGCTTTGCTATTTTGCAATCTATTAAAAGCAAGAGTAATGGCGAAGACGGTAATAAAACCTATATAATCTGTGTGCATCTCCTTGAAAGTATAGCCCAATCTAGCGTCAAAGGTAAATCCTTCAATAAAGTAATATTGAATAATAGCTCCCACAGAAAAAATAGTTGCTGAAGCAATAACTATCCAGGAAATAATTTCCAATTTCTTTTGAGAATTGAAATAATTGACCAATAGATAGAAAACAATCAGATATTTCAATAGATGGCCGCGTAAATCGTGGAGGGTGTTTTTAAAATCAAGCGTGAAGAACAAACCGAAAACCGCCCAAAGAAAAAATAATACAAAAGGCAAAGTCAGCGGTGAACGTAAGGTAAAGGCCGTTTTTCTGAAAACAAGAAGCAAGATTAAAGCAGAAAAAGAAAGGTAAAAGCAAAACTCACTTACGGCGGAGAGAGGCAAGGGATTTAAAAAAATATACGTGCCCATGAGAATCGGAATTGCAAAATTCAATATACTGAAAAACTTTTCAGTTTTATCTCCAGCGTCATTAATAATCACAGAAAATATTTTGAGCATGTTTTCTATCCTTTTTATTATGTTCCTATAACATTATTGTTTATTAAAAAATCATTAGAAAGCCGGTAATTATGGTTTGCACCGTAAACGGATTTATGCTTATTATAACAAATATGCAAACAGAATTTTTGTTCGGGCACATATAGTGGAGAAAAAAAGAATGATAGGTAAAAGTAATATTATTTATAAAATCCATAAGAAAGTAAAAGAAGCAATAAGCGCCCGTAAGAAAATTATTCTCTGGCACTTAACAGGAAGGGCTATCCCGCCGCCGCATGTTGTTAAACAAAATATCATCAAACATTATGCGGCAAAATATAAACTGAATAATTTCATAGAAACCGGAACATATATGGGTGAAATGATTGATGCCGTTCTGAATACTTTTCCTAAAATAATTTCTATTGAATTCGAGCCGGCATTAGCCAAGCGGGCGAAAAACAAATTCTCTTCATATGGCCATGTTACAATTCTTCAAGGCGATAGCGGGCAGGTATTGCCATCCGTCATTTCCAATATAAACGAGCCTTGCTTATTCTGGCTGGATGCCCACTTTTCCGGCGGTGTCACTTCCCAGAGTGATCTGGAAACACCGATTGTCAAAGAGTTAAAAGTACTCCTGGAACATCCCTGTTCTGATCATGTTATTCTAATTGATGACGCGCGCGCATTTACGGGACAAAACAACTATCCGACCCTGGGTGAAGTAGAAAAAATAGTTCTTGGAAAAAGAGGCGATTGGTTGATGGAAGTTGACGCGGATGTGATTCGTCTCCATAAGGCAACCAAACAAAAATAATAACGCGTAACGCTGAAACAACAGGTGATTTATTGGAAAAAGTTCCCCTTTCGGTAGCTATAATAACTAAGAATGAAGAAGAGAATCTTCGATCTTGCCTGCAGAGCATTTCTTTTGCCGGTCAGATTGTTGTTGTTGACTCCGGCAGTAACGATGCAACATTAAGTATTGCCGCAGAATTTGGCTGTGAAATTTACAATGAGCAGTGGCAAGGTTTTGGACCGCAAAAACAATTGGCGATAGAAAAATGCAGTCTGCCCTGGATTTTAGTTTTGGATGCCGATGAACGCATTCCTCCCCAGACGGCCGAGAGCATTAAAAGTATAATAACTAATCCGCGAATATCTGAAGCAGGGTTCAGCTTCCCTCGCAAGAACTATTTTCAAGGGCGATGGATCAAGCACGCCGGCTGGTGGCCGGATCGTGTTGTCCGGTTGTTTCGTAAAGAGTCAGGTCGAATGACGGCGTCTGCCGTCCATGAGGCGGTAGAAGTGGCGGGTATTGTTGGCAAGCTCGATGTTCCCATTGAACATTTTACCGAAAGCAGTTTAAGCAAGATCATTCAGAAAATTGATAAATACTCAACTCTGGGAGCCGAGGAAGCTTTTAAAGATGGGAAGCATTCGTCGGCATTTTCCGCTTTTATGCGCGCGTTTTTCACATTTAACCAGGATTATTTTTTAAGATTGGGCATTCTGGACGGCAGACAGGGGCTTACCCTTGCTATTACCGATGCAATTAATAAATATTTTAAATACGCGAAATTAAGTGAGTTCGGACGAGCCGACAAACACGGAAAGAATCAATGAGCGACTACGCAGACAAGGATCAATCCGTGGAGGTTGTTGTTTCCGTAATCATCGTCAACTGGAATACGAAAGATATTCTCCAGAACTGTCTTGATTCTATTTTCCAGACGATGGATAAGTTGCCCTGCGAAATAATCGTTGTCGATAATGCCTCTACCGATGGTTCGGCGGCAATGCTGGAAGAGCGCTATCCACAGGTAATCAAAATTTATAATAAGGTCAACAGGGGTTTTGGCGCCGCAAATAATCAGGCGTTTGTCATTATGAAGGGTAAATATGCCCTGCTTTTGAATTCCGATGCGATATTGACTCCCGGCGCGATAAACAAGTTATATTCATTTGCTAAGACGAATCCGCAAGCGGCGATCGTCTGCGGGCAGCTTTTAAATGCAGACGGCACCAAACAAAATTCTATTGCGGCCTTTCCTTCACTGCTGTCGCTGCTCATCAATATTTCTCTTTTGGAATATATTTTCCCTCAATGGTTCCCCAGCAAACGATATGAACACAATAAGCCAATTTCCGTCCCTTCGGCAGTAGGTGCCTGCATGATGATTAATAAAAAAGCGCTGGATGAAGTCGGGTTTTTTGATGAAAGGTACTTTTTCTTTTTTGAAGAAACAGATTTAGCTTATGCCTTTCACAACAAGGGATGGCGCGTTTATCATGTACCGGATGCTTTTATCTATCATCTGCAAGGACAAAGCATCGGCCATAATGTCGGATCAAGGATTGAATTTTACCGCTCCCGTTATCAATTCCTTCGCAAATGGCACAATCGCCCTTATTATTATTTGGCCAGGGGAATAATTTTTTTGAGGGTATTAGTTAATGGAATTTTCAACTTCATGTTTGTTATCTTGACTTTAGGTCTGCACAAAAAAGCGCGTAATAAACTGGCCATCTATTCTGAATTAATCTATTGGCATTTTCAAAAACAATAATCACCTGCAAAACTGAAATAAGCACAGTAATCCATTGACAGCAAGGCATGATTTTAGTAATAATCAGCAATTGCTTCGGGAGGTTACATTTATTTCATTAATGTAACTGAGAGGGCGGAGCTGTATTAATGATAGTTTCCTCTCTGTTTAAGGCGTGAGATTTTTTCGGATATTGTAGGGACTGCTCCCCGAGCAGTCCGAAACATGGCTCTGAGTCCGGAATGACGAATAGAGGAGTTTTGAAAAGGTCACGACCGGCCGATCAACGGCAAACAGGTTGCAGGCAGCAGTTAATCGTAGAAAAATCTCAGTCATTGCAATAGCCTGTTGACATTTCATTATATTATTAATTATAATAAGAATATGAAATATGAAGATTTGTTAAAAACTATTCAAGCCCCCTATTTTTCCCGGGGGGATCATATGCTGGACGGGCAAAAACTTTTCGATTATCAGATTAGCTTGTGGGTCAAGAAGGGTAATTTGCTGCGTTTGAGAAACGGAATGTATGCCTTCGTGAAGGGTAAAGAAAGAATTAAAGGTGAAGAAATCGCGTCTTTTCTCTACGAGCCGAGCTATCTAAGCCTGGAGAGCGCGTTGGCCTGGCATGGTTTTATCCCTGAAATGGTCTATGCCTACGTCAGCGTGACCGCTAGAATTAATAGAAAATTTACCAACGACTTTGGAACATTCTTGTATCGGCATATAAAATCAGAACTCTTCTGGGGATATACGGAAACAAAAACAGAACACGGTCATTATCTGTTGGCCGAGCCGGAGAAGGCGTTATTGGACTACCTTTATTTAAATCTATCCAAAATCAGAAACGAAGCCGACTTTGATAATATCCGATTCAACATGGATACGATCAAAGAAAAATTAGATGCTGATAAATTTCTTAAGTATCTTTCAGCTTTTGGCGTCAAGAAAATGAGGATTTGGGCTTTGCGATGCTTACAATAGATCAACTTTCCGCTTATTTCCCCTTACCCTTACGCCGGAAAAATCCTCAGGGCGTTCTTGTGGAATATTTACAGCATGAGCTATTGGACTCAATATTTAAGGAGAAGTCATCGGTTTCGCTAAGTTTCATCGGTGGCACAGCTATTCGTATTCTCTACCAAAATCTCCGGTTTTCAGAAGACTTGGATTTTGATAATTTCGGGTTATCTTTTGGTGAATTCGAAACATTGTTGAAAACCGCATGTAAGGATATGACGAATAAAGGTTTTGTGATTGAATATCGCTTTGTGGAGCGCGGCGCATACCATTGTTATATTAAATTTCCAGACATCCTCTATCAATCAGGAATCAGCCCTGAAAGCTCGAGAAAAATTCTGATTCGGATCGACACCGAAGCCAAGGGAAAGTATTACGAGCCACAGCTGTATATCATAAATAGATTTGCCCTATATCGGCAAATTTGCGTGGCGCCCGCATCAGTTCTGCTGGCTCAAAAAATGATGACTGTTTTGGAACGGAAACGCGAAAAAGGTCGAGACCTTTTTGATGTATCTTACTTAATGGGATTGGCCGAACCCGATTTTAGCTACATTGCCAAATGTATGAATATCGATCAAAAGAAATTTTTGAAACTATTTAATAAAAGACTACAGGAACTCGATTTGAATTTTCTGGCCCGGGACGTTGAGCCATTTCTCTTTTCGTCCGAGCAGAAAGAGCGAATATTGACATTTCACGAATACTGGAAAATGCAGAAAGTTAAATGGTAGTAAACGTGCCCTACAGAAAACATTTGAATGTAGGGGCTGATCCCTCAGGCATGCGCCGGATCTTACTCCGGCCCAAAGCCCGGCGAATGCTGGGGGTATCCAGGAAACCATTGATAATACTGGATTCCGGTGTTCATAACCTGAAGGTCATCTACGACCGGAATGACAAAATTGGTTATTTTATACAGTTATGCAAAGCTCTAATATCTGGAATCAGGAGGTAGTTAAATTTATGGAGTATATCTATATAATTTTAAAAGGATTTGTTGACCCAGTTTTCATCGTAATTTTATTGCTGTTTATCGCTTTCTTCATTTGCCTGATTGGTGTCAAGAAAAAAAGCGGCGCTCTGGTGCTTTTTTTGACTATTGTTTTACTTTATGGCGCAAGTATTTTCCCTGTGGCCAATTTCCTTTGCTACTATTTAGAAAAGGACTATATTAAAAACCAAAGTGAGGCACAGCAAAATATTGATGTGCTTGTCGTGCTGGGTGGTGGCGCTCAGGATATCAATTCCTTAAAAAATACTTTTCTCACGGAAGTGACATCTGCCCGCCTTCTTTCCGCCATAGATGTTTATAATAAAAAAGGAGCGAAGTATTTTGTGTGCGTGGGCAACGGAAACGGTAAAATCGCGGAAGCGGAGTTAATGGCTCAGTTGGCTCAGAGGCTGGGAGTGCCCAAGGAAAAAATCAGGATGGACACCAAAGCAACAAACACCTGGACCAGCGCCACTCAACTGAATAAAATGTTTGCCAACAAGAATATTTCAATAGGGCTTGTTACTTCAGCCTCTCATCTCAAAAGAGCTGAAAAAGAATTCAAAAAATATTTCAATAATGTGGTGCCGTTTCCGGCTAATTATTATTACGCATCATCTGCTGAAAATATTTTTGTCAAATACGCGCCGCAGACAAATTCACTTTGTAAAACATCTATTGCCTTGAGAGAAATCGCCGGTCAACTATGGTATGATGTAAAAAGTGTAACGCAATAATATGATTTGTATCCTCAATAGTAAGCTTTAGATTTTTGACCAAATCTTAACCGACAAAATCATCGACAAAAAGGATGCAGATACTTGTTGTTTGTGCAAAGGTTTTTATGGCAAAAAAGCAAGAAAAAATTGTTTGGGTTCTCTCCGAACTTTCACAGGTTATTTCAGAAGAGAACATCGGATGGGTTGTGAAGCCTGAGTCGACTGACCGGATTGCCCAAGCAGTTATGGAAGCGAATGCAAATCGCGGACTGTTGCACCAGATGTCCGTTAGGGCGCGCGCGGTGGCTATCGAGAAATACTCCTGGCCGATCATCATGCGGCAGCATGAGGATCTGATAGGCAATCTGGGACTGCATAACAAATCTTTCCGGCAAGGTATTGAATGAGAATAGGATTAAACCTTTTATATCTGATTCCAGGTGGTGTCGGAGGGACGGAAACCTACGCGATGGGATTATTGCGTGGTCTGAAGCAACTCAGATCGGACCACGAGTTTGTCCTTTTCCTGAACCGGGAATCAGCCGGGCTTGTTCAGGATGATGCACCGAATTTCAAATCCGTAGTCTGTTCGGTATCTGCGGAGAATAGAAAAGACCGGTACTACTTCGAACAGGTGAAGCTCCGGCAATATCTCAAGAAATACAAAATTGATCTGCTGCACTCGCTTGGTTATACATCTCCGCTTTTTACGCGGTGTCCGACCGTTGTGAGCGTTCCCGATCTGAACTTCAAAGCTTTTGGCAACGCCATGCCACTTTCCCGCCGTTTGATGCTCAGTTTGATTGTCCGGCAGGCAGTGCTTCGTTCAGATAAGATCATTACGATTTCAAACTTTTCCCGGCAGGAGATCCTCAACGAATATCATATTCCTCCTGAAAAAATTATCGTGACATACCTTGCTGCCGACGTTGATAATAAGACGGAGGACGAAACAGATAGTGCTTTGAATCTGCCCGGTGTTAAGCAGCCCTATATTGTGGCCTTTAGCAGTGTATGCCTCAATAAGAACATTTCGCGTCTTATTGAGGCCTTCTTAGACGCGAAGAAAAAAAATAGACTCGAACAGAAATTGGTCTTGATTGGCCATAGGTATCCAGTTAAGAAAGGAAAGCAAGGCGTCGGGTTATTCGATGAGAGTAAAGACGTAGTCTGGACCGGATACTTGAAGCGGCAACAGGTTTTCGGGGTTCTGAAGCGAGCAGATTTTCTGGTCTTTCCCTCGTTTTACGAAGGCTTCGGGTTGCCCGTTCTCGAAGCAATGGCGGCCGGAATTCCCGTTGTCTGTTCCAACGCAGCCTCATTGCCTGAAGTTGCCGGTGATGCGAGTGTTTTCTTTGATCCCTTTTCGGTCAAAGACATGGCGGAAAGCATTGCGCTGGTTGCCACCGATGCCCAACTGAGAGCTAATCTCCGGAAAAAAGGATTTCAGAATCTTGAACGTTTCTCCTGGAAAAAGACAGCGGCCCAGACAGTTGCGGTGTATGATGAAGTTCTGCAAAACAGGCAGGAGAGCATCCAGGTAGCTTCTTGTTTTCATAGGCAATCAAGATAAAACTTCAGAAAAATAACTAATTATGACCTTCATCGTGTACTCCCAGATAAGCGAGGAAAAGTTCAGTGGCAGTTTGGGCATGCCTGAGTACAGCTATTACTTTGTCCTCCGGGGGTTTCTCCCCGTATTGCGGGAGTTAGGGCGGGTTGTTGTGGTGAGCAACCCTGAACAGGAAGTGGATGTCATTTATGATGGTTGCCGAAAGCGGGGGGAAGACTGTGTCTTTATTTCATTTACCCCTCCCAATAAATCGGCAATCGGATTGCGATGCCCGACAGTCTGTGTGTTTGCCTGGGAATTCGATCCCATACCTGATGAGGTATGGGACGGCGATCTTAAAAACGACTGGCGATATGTGTTATCAGACCATGGCCGCGTGATATCCCTTTCCCGGTATTCTGCGAATGCGGTAAAAAAGGCGATGGGTCAAGATTTTTCTGTTGCGGCAATTCCAGCCCCGGTATGGGATGCCTTCGAAGCGTATAGAAGCCGCAATAATGACAAGCAACCGGCAGCAAAAACGGATATTACTATCAAGGGCAATATTGTTGATAGTCGCAAATATAAAATTACTCCCGATTCCTTCGAGTTGATAGAATATGTTGATAGTTTTCAGATTAAAAACTGGACTGGTGAAACACTGCTTTTGGGGTTCACCAAAACAGACGAATTCAGCGCTTATCTGGGAGGTTTTTACCCGGCCGAGATATGGGGAACCTGGTCGCGCATTGAGCAACCATGGGTTCTGCTTCCCTACAGGCTCAGCGGCGTTGTTCATTTAAAAATCTCCGCCTGTGGCTATGTCTATAATGCCAATAAAGAGATATTCGTTTCACTCGGTGATGAAAAAAAACAGATACTGCTCAAGGGAAACTTCAATGAAATAATCAGCGTCAGCTTTCAATTAAATCAACCGGAAAATATGCTTAAATTCTCCGGCCTGGATTTATCTCCGGTTGCGGATGCTCCTGATCCCCGCTCTATGGGAATCGGATTGCGTTATATTGAAATATCGGGTGAGCCAGGTGAAAAATTTGCAAAAGTTACGGAGCAAGCGGACAACCCTGTTCGCAAAATCACACTTGAAGGAGTCGTGTACACTTCTGTGCTTAACCCTATCGATGGCCGTAAAAATTGGCAAGACATAGTGACAGCTTTCTGCACAGCGTTTCAAGATGTGGAAGATGCAACGTTGGTGCTGAAGATGACACACCCTTCTCTGGCATCTTTCCTGGGGAAATTGCATTTTTTTCTCCAACAATTGGGGCCTTTTAAGTGCCGGATTGTGGCTTTGCATGGCTATATGGATTCCGTTGAATATGAGGCATTGATATCTGCCACCCATTTCTATGTGAATGCCTCCAGGTGCGAGGGATTATGCCTGCCTCTAATGGAATATATGGCTTGCTGTAAACCTTCTATATCACCCTGTCACACAGCGATGGCTGATTACGTTGATTCTTCATCTACGCTTATTGTCGATTCCGGCCTTGAACCATGTATGTGGCCACACGACTCCCGAAATGTCTTTAGGGCTATGCGGTATCGTATCAATTGGGAGTCTTTAGTGAGTGCTTATCAGCAGAGCTATGATATTGCTAAAAATCAACCCGATGTATACAGGGGAATGGCTAAAGCCGCATCTTTGCAAATGAAAAATTTTTCATCCAATATCGTTGTTAAAGAGAAACTGCAAAAATTCTTTACCAAAGAACTGGGGTGTCAGTTTTAGGGCTAATTGAACTGGTTGAGCATCCTACTGAATATTTGAAACGATCCTGTGATCAGATTACTAAGGCAGATTGGCAATTATGGTAATTATTATATATTCGGCTGAAACGGATAAAAGCATACAGGCCAATATTGGGCTTCCGGAATATAGCTATTTCTTTGTATTAAGAAAATTCCGTGCTGTTTTATGTAAATTTGCCAACATTGTCGAGGTTAGAAATCCTGAACTGGAAGCCGATGCTATCTACAATGAATGTCAGGCAAGAGGAGTACCGTGCTTGTTCTTTTCATTTTCACCTCCTCATAAGACGGTTACAGGGCTTAAGTGTCCTACGATATCCGTATTTGCCTGGGAGTATGCGACGATACCGACAGATACGTGGGGGGGGAATCCTCGCAATGACTGGAGAAATGTATTCCGTAAGCACGGTTGCGCCATTACTCATTCCAGCTTTGCTGTCAGGGCCGTCCAAAAAGCAATGGGCAGCGACTTTCCAGTATGGTCCATCCCTGCGCCCGTATGGAATGATTACAAGAAGTTTTATAGAAAAGGCAAGACCTCTGCCCAATCAAAAGGATTCGATTTGACTTTTAAAGGAAGGCTTATCGATTTTCAGGGATGTGATGCTCCACCTGCATCAGAAGAAAATAGAAAGGACTTTATCGAGCAACGATCATCTTTAGAAGAAGATACTGAGCTTAACGTACACTTGAAAGGTATCATCTATACAACAGTTTTTAACCCCAACGATGGCCGAAAAAATTGGCTGGATTTGCTTAGAGGATTTTGCTGGGCATTCAGGGAACTGGAAGATGTGACCTTGGTCATGAAGTTGGCTTATTATGATTTTGAGGCCATTCGCGGGATAGTCATCAATGAGATAAAAAAGTTGGCGCCGTTCAAATGCCGTGTGGTTGCTTTACATGGTTATTTGAATGATAATGAATACGCCAAGCTCATGCGGGAATCTACCTATGTTGTCAATACGGCTTATGGGGAAGGGCAATGTTTGCCGTTGATGGAATATATGTCCGCGGGCAAACCGGCCATTGCGCCGTCGCATACCGCCATGGAAGATTATATAAGTAAAGATAATTCTTTTGTCGTCAAGTCGAGTGTGGAGAGCGCGCATTGGCCTCATGATCCCAGATCCGCATTCCGAACTATGCGCTACCGGATCAATTGGGAATCATTGTATAATGCCTATCTGGAAAGTTATCAAGTAGCAAAAAATGATCCTGTTCGTTATCGGCGCATGTCGAGGTGTGCTGTTGAAAGTCTAAAAAAATATTGTTCAGAATCAGTTGTAAAAAAAAGGTTAAAAATTGTTTTCCGTAAGCACGGGGTAAAGAATAAGGATGTGCTAATTTTCAATCTTAAAAAAGTACGGCGCAAGGCATTAACAGCAATACGCTTATTGAGAACATTATGTGTTCGTTTATTGTTGAAAATACGCTCTTTTTTTTAGAGAAGCTATGAACCGAGTTGCTATAATTGTACATTTTTTCAGGGAAAGGAATTGTTATGTTTAACTTAAAAAATCTATTGCGAAAATGGGACGCCTCATTGAAAAAAATCAGCGCGGGAGGACATCATCAGGGAAATGATCCTCCGGTTTTATCTGATCTGGAAACGATGAACCTAACATTATCAATCATTTTCAGGTTTAGCCAAAATGAAAATTAGCATTCCGAATATTAAAGCGGTGCGAAATATTATTCGCCGGAATTCACAAGGAACTCCCCATGTTTAACATACAACTAAAGGCCATCTGGTCTTATCGCTGGTTTATATGGGGAAGTGTCCAACGGGAGTTTCAGACCAGGTATCGTAATTCCATTTTGGGCAGCCTGTGGGCCATTCTGAACCCACTTTCGACCATACTTATTTATACCGTCATTTTTTCCCAGTTGATGAAAGTCCGCCTGCCCGGTTTGAATGATACTCTGGCTTACAGCATATACCTGTGCGCCGGGGTGCTGACTTGGGGATTGTTTGCCGAAATTATTAACCGTTGCCAGACTGTGTTTATTGAAAATGCTAACATGATCAAGAAATTAAATTTCCCTCGGATATGTTTGCCGGTGATCGTCATGTTGAATGCCGGTGTGACTTTTGGGATTAGTATTAGTCTATTTGTTTGCTTTCTTTTGCTGGTCGGCAAATTCCCCGGGTGGGTCATCTGTGGGTTTCCCCTGGTGCTGGCCATTCAAGTGGCTCTGGCGATGGGGCTGGGTATTGTCCTGGGGATTATGAATGTATTTTTCCGCGATGTGGGTCAGTTTGTCGGTATTGTCCTGCAGTTCTGGTTTTGGTTTACGCCCATCGTCTATCCCATGTCAGCATTGCCCAAATCCATACAGTCATTGATCCTGTTGAATCCTATGGTATCCGTCGTAACGGCGTATCAGTCAATTCTTGTTTATGGACAATGGCCTCAGTGGCTCACGCTTCTTCCGGCTGCAATTATGGCGGCCATTGCGTGCATTTTGGCGATCGGTCTTTACAGAAAACGGGCCGGTGAAATGGTGGATGAAATCTAATGACGATTTTACGTGTCCATAACCTGGGAAAGGCCTATAAACAGTATTTTAATCGCTGGTCCCGTTTGGCAGAGTGGTGTTTGCCTTCATCCCGGCCGCGCCATCATCTTCACTGGGCATTGCAGAATGTTAATTGCCAGGTTCAGCCCGGGGAGGCGATGGGGATTGTCGGGATGAATGGCGCGGGCAAGTCCACACTGCTGAAGATTATCGCCGGCACCACTCAGCCGACAACGGGAAGCATAGAAATGAATGGCCGCGTGGCCGCGCTGTTGGAGCTGGGCATGGGTTTTCATCCCGAGTTTACTGGCCGCCAAAACGTTATTATGGCCGGGCAGCTGTTTGGTTTTCTTGTGGATGAAATACAATCTCTCATGCCGGGAATCGAAGCCTTTGCGGAAATAGGGGAGTATATCGATCAACCGGTGCGGATTTATTCCAGCGGCATGCTCATGCGCTTAGCCTTTGCAGTCGCCACGGCAAAAAGGCCGGATCTGCTGATTGTTGATGAAGCGTTATCGGTTGGAGATTCTTATTTTCAGCATAAAAGTTTCAGCAGAATCCGTAAATTCAGAAAAGAGGGCACAACTTTGCTTTTGGTTTCCCATGATCGAGGCGCCATCCAATCCATTTGTGACCGGGTGATTCTCTTGCATGAGGGAAAGGTGGTTAAAGAAGGTGATCCGGAAGAGACCATGGATTTTTACCATGCCCTGTTGGCTGAACGCGATGTAGGGTTGATCCGGCAAGAGCGGCAGGCTTATGGCAAAGTTCAGACGATCTCCGGCGACGGCGCAATTAACGTTTCTGCAATTCGGCTTCTCAACAAAGAGGGAAAACCGGTAGAGGCGGTGGAAACCGGCATGTTGGTAACCCTGGAAATCAAAACTAGCGTCAACAGGCCGGTGCCGGAAGCTGTGATTGGATTCATGATCAAGGATCGATTGGGGCAGAACATGTATGGCATCAACAGTTACCGACTGGGACAGCCCATTGAACATTTGTCGGCGGGAGATCAGTTGGTCTGTTGTTTTCAATTTGAAATGAATCTGGGTAAAGGCAACTATTCCATAACCGCTGCGATTTCAAGGACAGAATCACATCTGGCTGAAAATTATGAATGGCGCGACGGCGGTTTTATTTTTTCTGTTCTGAATACAAAAAAAACCGATTTTGTCGGCTGTGTTTCTCTGGATGCCACCCTGGCGATTCAGCATATTTCCGTCAGGCACACGGATGGAGGTTGAAACCATGAGATTACTTGTTGAATGTTCCTATGTTTATGATCATCCACGCTTTAATTCGGGGATTCAGCGTGTCGTGCGCAATATAGTATCGCAATTAGGTAAGACTAAAGAAATTGCTCATGCAATTCCGGTTATCCTGAAGAACAATAAAGTCTATGAAGTTATCCGGTTGAAACCGGATAATTACTTGATGTATGTTGGTAACCGGCTTCACTATCGGTTGATACGCGCCAGAGAACGGTATTGGACCTATTGCCCCCGCATTGGGGATCTTCGGCTTTTTCGCGCGTCGCTGAATTTGCGCCGCGGGCTATTTATTCTATTTAAACTTTTTGATGTTCTTTTTTATTTGGCTATTTTAATCGTTTCCGGCGTGTGCCAAATAGAGGAATTCGACAAGCGCATTGTTACACTGGAGGTGAAACCCGATGATGTGCTGGTCCTGCTTGATTCATCCTGGCATTCGGGCTTTCTTTCACAGGTGGAAGAACTGAAAGCGCAGGGCTTAACCATTGTTTCCGTGATCTACGATCTGATTCCAATAACCCATCCCCGCTTTTGTGATGAAGGTCTGGTCGTGGTTTTTGAAAGTTGGTTTAAACGGGTAAGCGAAACCGCAGATGGTTTTATATCCATATCGAAGACCATACGGGATCAGGCGCAAGCCTACGCGCGCCAGGGTATTGGAGAAACTGAACCGCAACACCAATGGTTTGATTATTTTCATTTGGGTTCTGAGCTTGATTTTGTCCAAAAAAACGGCAGGGTTCGTCAGAAGGTCAAAAAGCCTTTTCAAAATGGCTGTCCGGTATATCTGATGGTAGGCACGATCGAACCCAGAAAAAACCACGGGTATCTGCTGGATGCGTTTGATTTGCTCTGGCAGAAGGGTTGGGGTGTAAACTTATGCTTTGTGGGAAAAGTGGGTTGGAAGTGTAATGCGCTGATTAAGCGCGTGAAAACCCATAGCCAGTATAACCGGCGCTTATTTATGTTTAATGATCTGAGTGATACGGAGCTTGAATATTGCTACCAAAAATCCCGCAGCCTTGTATTTCCCGCTTATGTGGAGGGATTTGGCCTGCCTCTGGTCGAGGCTATGCAGCGCGGCTTACCTGCCATGGCCAGTGATATTCCTGTGTTTCGCGAAGTGGGAGGCGATTATATCGCTTACTTTGATCTGGAGAAGCCGGATACCCTGGCGGCGCTGATCCGGCAGTACGAGGACAGCGGAAAGTTCCCGGCGTCAAAAAAAGTAAAAGACTGGTCGTGGTTAAATTGGGAAGATTCCACCAAACAGTTTTTGACAAGAATCGTATCTCACGTAACTGCGCCGCATATCGCGACTAACAGAAGTGAATTATCATAATGATTTTCAATTTTACAGCACAGGCAATTTGCGCACCGAGATACAGTAGGCATAATTCATCCAATATGATATCACATCAAGAAACTATGAGAAATTGACTCTGAGGAATTCTTTTTGGACAGCCGGCGATTCCATGAAATAGATGTATTGAAATGTGTCAGCATTTTAACAGTCGTTTATATTCATTCGATATCCACGTCTTTTAGTCCTACAAATTTTCTGGGAATTTTATTTGCCAATATTACAAGTTTTGCGGTCCCCGGCCTGTTTTTTGCGGCAGGGTTTCTTTTTAATATAAATAATGTTTCAACAAGTCAAATTATTACAAAAAAATTAATTCGGATTTTGCCTCCTTATATTTTCTGTTCGCTGTGTATTCAATTTCTGAATTTGCCGGGCTTGAGCGTAAGCTTGGAGAATCTTACCACCAAACAATTAATGTTCAATCTTATCTTTGGCAATACATTAGGGATTTATTATTTTATTTTTGTTCTTCTTTATCTATACGCCTTTTCGCTTATTTTAAGGCACATCCCGGACAAATGGGTTTTGGTCATTTGGGGTATTTCTATCTTTTTGATGCTATTTTTTGTAAAAAAAGTTCTCTTTCAAGGTTATTCTTTCTTTATTTTATTTCGCCACCCATTTATTCACGTTCTTCCATATCTGACAGGTTGGGTTTTTCTTCTTTACTATCAAAAAATCACCTCCATTGTTAGGCAACATCTTACAGTAATTTTTTTCACCCTTATAATTTTAGTTATTATGCTGCTTACTTTTACCAGAATGGACGGCGGAAACTTCAATTTATTTCCAATACTGACTCAGTTTTATATTTATCTGTGCATTGCTCTCCTGCTGATTATTGGAATTAAAACCACTAAGCATCAAAAAATAATACAGCTTTTCAGCAATTACTCTTATGGGATATATTTGCTGCATTTTCCTATCGTCCGAAGCTGCCAGCTTCTCTATCCTGAAATTGCGGTTGACTACTCTTTTCCGTATGCTTTTGTCTCATGGTCTGCAGGCGTTTCTATTAGCATTTTTATTATATTTGCTATAAAGAAAATCAGTGGGCGTTATTCAGTTTATCTTGTGGGTTGCTAAATTCTTCACGAAAAAACGTGGGAATTTAGGTGCTTTCAAAAAGGTAAAGGAGGGATGGATTCATGGGCGTAAAGAAAGCATTGATTATCGGTATCTCCGGTCAGGATGGAACTTATCTGGCCGATTTACTGCTGAATAAGGGTTATACGGTCATCGGCACGTCCAGAGACGCCATGTTATCGTCATTTTCCAATTTACAAAGGATGAATATCCGCGATAAAATTACCATTGAGTCCGTATCGCTCAATGATTTTCGAAGCGTCCTGCAAGTCCTGAAAAAATACTATCCTGATGAAATATACAATTTGGCCGGTCAAAGTTCGGTCGGGCTTTCTTTTGAACAGCCTGTGGAAACGTTTGAAAGTGTCTGTGTGGCAACGTTGAATTTGCTGGAAACCATGCGCTTTCTGGAAATACCTGCCCGGCTGTATAACGCCGCATCGAGCGAATGTTTTGGCAATACCAATGGAAAACCTGCCAGCGAAACGACGCCGTTTCATCCCAGAAGTCCATATGCCGTCGCCAAGTCAGCCGCTTTTTGGCAGGTTGCGAACTATCGAGAGGCCTATAACATGTATGCCTGTTCCGGTATCCTGTTCAATCACGAATCGCCTTTGCGGCCCAGCCGCTTCGTGACCAGCAAAATCGTCCAGACAGCATGCCGCATCGCCAAAGGAAGTAACGAAAAGTTGATTTTAGGCACCACTTCTATTAAGAGGGATTGGGGCTGGGCGCCGGAATATGTGGATGCCATGTGGCGGATGCTGCAACAGAACGAACCCCGGGATTATGTTGTGGCTACCGGAAAAACTTCTTCGCTGAAAGATTTTATCCATGAAACCTTTTCCCTGCTTGATTTGGACATGGATCAATATGTAAGGCATGCTTCAGATTTTGACAGGCTGACGGACATCAACTTATCCGCGGCCGATACAAAAAAGGCTGAAAAAGAACTTGACTGGAAAGCAAAATTTTTTATGAAAGATGTTGTCCGGATGATGGTCGAAGCTGAGTTATCAAGGACAACTTAACCATCTTCATCATGTAATAATAGAATCGCTAATGTTGATGGTCAAGTAAAAAGTCCAAATATCGTCATACCGGCGAAAGCCGGTATCCAGAACATAATAGTTCGAAGAAAACCCGGGTATGACAAATTTAAACGGGGTTTGTGCAGAGCTCGCACGGTGTTAATATGCTAAGCAAACTTAAACGGCTGTCGTCGAGATTGGTCATGGCGTTAAATCACAGAAAATAAGCAGCCCTGAGGCAACTGCGCAAGCAGATGTAGATCCTCGTATATGTGGTTTAGTAGATGCAGCGAAGCGAGGATGGTATCAGTCTGAAACGGGAAACTATTTGTTGGCTTTAAAGTCACAGCGGACGATGTCGTTTTGGATGTAGGATGTGGTGATGGGAACGCTACGTCGGCTGTGCGTGGCTTGATCCAGTTATTACTATAAGCAGGGGTGTTCAATGATCTTCGCCAAAATCATCAATAGATTACTCTACCATTTCAATATTGCCGTAACCAGACGTAGCAGCCTGGACAAACTGCGCAATGATGTGCTTATTTTAAATTCTTGTTTGGCCGAAACCGGATTGCCGGTCACAAAAGAGGAGTTGTCGAAAGTAGTTAACGAATTGCGAATTGAATTAACACGTCATCAGATTTCAATGAAGTGGAATTTAATCGATGCTCTTGGGAAAGATGAAAGGTTTTTGGCAGGAAGACGCAGGCGATGTCCTTTATGCGACCATGAAGACCTCGAAAATAGTTTTCCCATCTATCTTTCCCAGTGTCATTTTGGTGGAGGCGAGCTAGTTCGTTTTCAATGCCCGTCATGTGATCTGATCTTCGGAGCAGACAAAATCTTCATACTGACTGATGCCGAATTAACCCAGGAATACGAGTGGCATTACCGGGCCTATTCGGAATTTGACGGGACAGCTCAAGAGATTCGTTCCTTTCACTCTCTTAATCCCTCAAAATCAGGCATCTACCTGAATTATGGAGCCGGGGCATGGACGAATACCATGCAGTTATTGAGGGCTGAAGGATGGAATGTTTATGGATACGAACCTCATGCTTCTGCTCATTCAGGCAATGCATATGTTATCAGCGACAAGGCAGTATTGAACGCCATGAAGTTTGACGGTATTTTCTCTAATAATCTCCTTGAACATCTTCGACATCCGGTTGAGGAACTTGTTTCCATGCAGCGTTTGTTGAAGCCGAATGCCTCTATGTCTCATGCAACACCCTGCTTTGCTTATCTCTACGAGTATACCAGGTTTCATTTGTACTTTTATCTGGGCAGGTCGCGTGAAGTACTTGCTCGCAAGGCTGGTTTGTTAATGTGCGATTTTATCGAAGATGGCGAATTTATGAACGTGATTTATAAGCCGGTGCAAAAATGAGTTTTATTTCCTACGCGCAAAACTTCGAAGATGTAATGCTCTGGCGGGCACTCAAGCATGTCGAACATGGTTTCTATATTGATGCTGGAGCTGCTGGACCTGATGAACACTCGGTCACCAGGGCATTTTATGATCGTGGCTGGAAGGGTATCAATGTTGAACCAGATCCGGAGTTACATCATCAATTGCAGGAGAGCCGCACCAGCGACCAAAACCTGCGCCTGGCTGTTGGCGATAGTGAAGGGTATCTGGTACTGAACTTCTTGGAAGGTTTTGGGCTATCCACCATGGATGATGCCATTGCGGATAAGTACCGGCAGGCCGGGTGGCATCTGAAGCGTCAAGAAACACAAGTAACAACCCTGACCAACTTGTGGCTTGCGTATGTACCAGCCGGGCAAGATGTGCATTTCCTGAAAGTGGATGTCGAGGGCATGGAAGAAGCCGTTCTGCGGGGTAACGACTGGACAAAAAATCGTCCATGGATTGTGGTAGTGGAAGCAACATTGCCACTATCCCGGGTGGAATTATACGAAACATGGGAACCCATACTTTTTTCCGCCAACTATCTCTTTGCTTATGCGGACGGCCTTAACCGCTTCTATGTGGCGGTGGAACATTCTGAAATTATATCGTCATTGCAGTACCCGCCAAATGTTTTTGATGACTTTGTGTTAGCAGCTCAAGTGAAGGCGGAAGCAAAGGTTCAGCAGGTGGAGACTGTTCTGAACGCGGTTTATAACAGCCGCGCGTGGCGGTGGACTGCGCCGCTACGGTGGATAGAGAAGAGACTTCGGATTATATGGGATAAGTTGAGATGATGGCGTTGAAGAATTCGCTCAAGCGATTTGTTAAAGCGGTGTTTCGGATGTGGCTGACACATGTGAATGGCCATTAGAAGTTTTATTTATATGTTATTGATATTTTGAGGATATATAAATTTAACAGAATCAACAAAAAAATAATTTGCTGCTGCGCGACCTTGTGTGACATCATACCTTGTACCTTGATTTTTCAGGAGAATATATGATTAGAATTTTCATTACTACGTTTGTTTCTTATATCAAAATTATTTTTATGCCTTATCTTATTCTTAAGCATTACATAGGGCGGGCTTGGTTAAGGCATAAATTAAAAAATTTCCCTAAAGAGACATTCCAGCAAAATAAGTACATGCAATTGAGAATTGAAGGAACAAACAAGTGTAATTCAAATTGTGTTTTCTGTGCACATCAATTTGACAAATCTGAGGCAAAAATTTTAGATTTTGAACTATATAAATCAGCTATTGACCAATTCGTATCTGCTGGTGGGAAAAAACTAAGTTTTACTCCAATTGTTGGTGAGCTCCTTTTGGATAAATTATTTTTAGAAAGGATGAGATATGCAAAAAAATATCCTGAAATTGTACAGATAGAATCATTTACGAACGGGCTTTTGCTTACAAGAAAGGTATTTGAAGACTTGGTTGATGCTGGTTTAACAAACCTTTTTATTAGCGTTTCAGGGTTTGAAAAAGCTCAATATGAAGAAATATTCAGAAACCATTTTTATGATAAGCTGATTAACAATCTATCAGATATCGCTTTATCTGATAGATTTTCAAAATGTGTAACGACTATAGTAATTTATACAAACTCTCTCTTTCCGACTTTTAACAGACAATATAAAAAATTTAAAAGACTAGGTTATAATTTCTTAACAAACAACTTTATTGACAACTGGAATGGTAAAATAAAAAATCGCATGCTTCCTGGTTTTATGTATATAGCACCCAAGTTGAAAAATCATAGCAGTCCCTGCTTGCAACTTTTTGCTGGTATAACGATAAGAGCTGACGGGACTTTAACACAATGCGGATGCAGAGATGTCGATCACGACAGTGTAATGACCTTTGGGAATATTAAAGACACGTCCTTGTATGAACTAATCAATAATGGAACCTGGCAAAAATTATATGATGGATTTTGTAATGGGAATGTCCCAAATATTTGCAAGAAATGTACAATTCCAATATTTTGGGGTAGCAATATTTCTAGCAGCGGCGGTCGTGTTACAAGCGTGTAATGGCTCTATTGCGTACTATGGAATTCAAGAAATCAAAGGTGGCAAGTGTTACAATAATTGAAAAGCCGGGAGTCTTGGTTGTATTGGCTGTTAGACAGGTAATTAATATAAAAAGGCCATAAAAAATACGATCGTATTTGATTCAATGATTTCAGATTTTTAATGTAGCTCAACAATTTAGCTATTCTTGGATAGAGGTGAACTGATGATCAAATCTCAGATATTAACTATCATTATCCCTGTATTTAACGATTGGGAATCATTTATTCTGTTGCTGCAGCGAATTGATGCAGTGATGGCAAATAAAAACTTGCAAGTGCAAATTCTGGCAGTTAATGATGGTTCATTCACCGACTTTAACGCGGATGAAGATTTGCGGCATATAAGCCGCATTCAAAAAATTAATCTAATTAGAAATATAGGTCATCAGCGCGCAATCGCCGTGGGGCTGTCGTATTGCTGGAAGGAAGGCATTAGTGATTACGTAATTGTGATGGATGCAGATGGTGAGGATAAGCCGGAAGATATTGCCTTGCTGATAGATTCCAGTATAAAGAACCCAAACCACATCATTTTTGCTCAACGAGTAAAAAGGTCAGAGAATTTTTTATTTAAGTTAGGATACAATGTGTACAAGACAGTTTATAGGATATTGACTGGTGTGTCAATATCATTCGGGAATTTTTGTCTGATTCCCAAAAAACTTCTTGAGAGTGTAGTACACCATTCAGAAATTTGGAACCATTTTTCAGCAGGCATTAATAGATCTATGATTCCTTTTTCTATAGTGCCGACGCAACGTGGCAACCGTTACGCTGGCGATTCTAAGATGAATCTTGCTTCCCTCATTCTGCACGGCCTAAGCGCCATATCTGTCCGTACAGATGTTGTTGCTGCCCGTCTACTCATTTTCACTCTTTGTCTAATGGCACTGGGGCTATGCGGATTAGTTACGGTTGTTGGTGTAAAGTTTTTGACTGATCTGGCCATTCCAGGATGGGCAATTTATGTGGCAATAGGGCTTTCTACAATAATAATCCAGGCTTTTATTATGTCACTTATATTAGTATTTCTTGTGCTTCAGTACAGGACGCAGGTAATGTTTATCCCCGCACTTAATTTTGAATCCTTTATAAAATCAATTGAGATTGTATTTGAAAGACGTTAACCATTACAGAACCAATTTACTAAAGAATAAACTGGAATTTAATTGGTGTATCCCTTGCGTTCTCTAAAACCACTAATAAGAAACAGTATTGGTCGATTGAGTATATCTAATCCGATTTACAGATTATATATAATGCCACTTGTGATTGGATTTGGTATATTTGCATGTATGGGGGGGCTGCACATGCTACCTCCAGATAGTACAGACTGGATTATGGCGGGATTCCAGGATCCACAACAGGCCTATTTAAGCTGGGAGTTTTTCAGGCATACACCACTCTTTCAATTCCCTATCGGCGCAAACCCTGCTTTAGGGATGGAAATTTCCAGCTCAATCGTATTTACGGACTCAATACCTCTCTTAGCGATTATTTTTAAGCCATTTTCTCCATTGCTTGGCAACGTGTTCCAATATTTTGGTTTTTGGTTGATGCTGTGCTATGTGCTGCAGTATTTTTTTGCATATAAACTAATAAGTTATTTTACTGCAGATACATTCATCCAAATAATCGGCGCTTGCTTCTTTGTGCTGGCGCCTGCTTTTTTAATGCGGACAACGATTCACTTGGCGCTATCGGGTCATTGGCTGGTATTGGCTGCTTTTTGTATTTTTTTTGCTGAAAGATTTTTATCGTGGAGGTGGTTACTATTACTGCTGCTGGCAATTTCCATTAATGTATATTTGCTGCTTATGGTTGCGGCTGTATGGTGTTGCGATATCATTCAAAAGTTAATGCAAAAGAAAGTTAAGCCGGGTCATGCTCTGATTAATTTTGGACAAGGAGTAATATTGGTTGTGTTATTAATGTGGGCGTTAGGCTATTTTATGCTCGGCCCAACGCCGAAGGTTGATCAAGTATTCCCTGGCATGAATGTATTAGCTCCGTTTAATCCCGGGAAAAGTTTTCTACCAGTACAAGGTTGGTCAAAAATTATCCCGGAAATTAAATTAATTCAGAGCGACGGCTTCATGTTCTTAGGCTTCGGTAACATTTTGTTACTGTTTTCAGCGATTTTTATATGGTTTAGATTGCCGGCTTCAAGCATGAACAAAGTGACTAAGTATTCTTTGTTTATTTTAATAGCTGTCCTGTCAATTATCACACTTTCCAATAAAATATACATAGGCGAATATAAAATAATTAGTTATCCACTCTTCAAGCCGCTCGATATTTTCTATACCGTTTTTAGGGGTTATAACCGAATGTTTTGGCCGGTATACTACCTGATTATATTATTTTCTTTCGTGATTATTTCGAAAATCTCAAGACGCGTTGCTATTACAATGATCACTTTGATACTGGCCATTCATGTCTATGATTTATCAGGACAATTGACAGGGATTAGAGCATTCTATTCAAATCCCCCGACTTGGGAAAGCCCTTTAAAATCCGAGCTTTGGGATGATTTTGCCCGGCGTTATGATAAAGTTTTGTATGTTTTGCCAAGCAACAATTTTTTGGGATTTCTTCCATGGGTTGAATATGCTGCGGTACATCATCTGTCAATCAATATGGGTTACTTCGCCAGAGATGATGGAAGTAAAATAAAAGCTGCGCAGTTTAAATTGACGAACGAATTATTGGCTGGAGATTTTGATCCAAAGGCTCTTTATGTGTTTGAGGATGAAAAACTGTGGAATATTGCGATCAGAAAGTTACATGATGATGATTTGGCGGGGGTATTAGATGGTGTCAAAGTGTTAGCGCCTAATCAGAATACGTGCAGAGATTGTAAAAATAATATTTTTGAGCTGTATCGGAATAGACCAGCCGGATATTTCGACATGCGTGATGGCAAAATTTCGTTTAATAGCAAAACACCGGAGAGGAAGTATTTGATTTATGGCTGGTCCGGGCCGGAGCCTTGGGGGACTTGGTCGGATGGCCCCGAGGCAGCAATTTACTTAAAACTCAAAAAAGTTCCTGTTGGAGACATTGCACTTCATATTTCAGGTATTGCGTTTATCCATGAAAAGCATCCTTCACAACGCATAGACGTTGTTATAAACGAATATAAACTGTGTACTATTGTCAGGGATAGCTCGGCAGAAAAAACACATGTAATCTTAATTCCTAAATATGTTTATAATAAAAATGAAGGTGAGTTTAATATAACTATGCGATTCCGAGATGCGATATCACCTGCTGATATTGATATGTCTGGAGATAATAGGCGTTTGTCATTTGGTTTAACAAAGATTTGGTTTTCAAATCATGATGAAAGAAAATAATAAAATTACAGAAATCCCATTATGTGTGGATCTGGACGGCACACTTATAAAGACAGATTTGTTGTTTGAATCTTTTGTAATGCTTATTAAGAAAAATCCTTTGCATATATTTTTTGTTCCCCTTTGGCTTCTGAAAGGCAAAGCCAATTTAAAGCACCAAATAGCCAAACGTGTTGATCTTGATATGAATAGTTTTCCATATAATCAAGACCTTACGGATTTTTGATGTTGATCTGAAACGCTTATGACATCCCCGCTGTAACACGCTATGAGTGAATTATTTATTCTTATTTTTAAAAGAGACATGATATCGCAATGGTGTGGGATCATGTTCCCCGGTCTGACAAACATGCCGTGGCCAACCTGGAAGCAGAGTGCAAAACAACTGCTGGCGAACATTTTGCCTAAACTGCCAGGTAACCAACTTTATAAGGTATTGTGTGGTACTGAGATACTGAACCAACACACTTCAAACGAAGGTATCAAATCATGAAACGCAATTTTGGCTACCTCGATTTTGTAAAGGTAAGAGCGCCGCTTGGTTACTACTCCCTGCAGGCTTTGGTAGTTCTCTTGATCGCATTTATTGCCTTTAGGCTTTATGGCTACGACTTAAAGGTGCCGTTTAACTATGAAGGGGATACAATACAAATGCTGTTGTATATCAAAAGTCTGGTGCAGAACGGATGGACTTTCGAAATTCCTCAATTATCAGCCCCGTTCACTATGAGCGCAGCGGCATTCCCAGTTGCAACCAGCACTGATTGGCTTTTGATGAAAGCCATATCTCTATTTACCTCAGAAGTTGGGTTGATTCTTAATCTATTCTGGCTCTTTACGCTGGTTCTATCTGCATGGGCAGCGACTTTTTCGATGCGCTTGCTGGGTGTGGGCCGTTGGCTGGCACTCATGGGGGGGGTACTTTTTGCGTTTTTGCCATTCGCGTTAATGCGCAATGTGGCGCATTTAAGCCTGGTTTATTATGCGGTTCCTTTGCTTTCGTTGTTAACAGTTCGCATAGCGCTTCCGCAAGCACTTGATGCAAAGCAAGATAAGAAAATTCTGGGTGCGGGTTATTTGGGCTGCGTGGTTCAAGGCTTCAACTACATTTATTTTAGTTTTTTTGCTGTTTTACTTTTTGTGTTTGCTGCACTCATTAATAGAAAATCCAAATCTGCTATAAGAATTGCTTTGATAGCTGGTGTCATTGTGGTTGCATCTGTAACCATAAATTTAAGCCCAAGCTTCTACAGTTGGCACGTAAATGGCGAGCCGCCAGGAATGGATTATAAAAATGTTGCGGAGGCGGAGCGTTACGGAACAAAATTAAGAAAGATGTTAGCGCCACATCCTGAGAACCCTATAGGCCTCTTAGCTACATGGGGAAAAAAAGACATCGCAGCAAAATTCCCCAATGAAAACGAAAATATAACTGCGCGGCTGGGTCTTTATGGTGCATCTGGTTTGCTGCTTCTCCTGGCTATTTCTCTGCGTGTCTTTAATGCTGGTGGAACTTTATTGCCAACACTAGCAAATATTTCTTTATTCACAGTTCTGGTAATCACTGTCGGCGGATTTGGTGCCATATTTAATCTGTTAACTGTGCCTGATATTCGTTGTTATAACCGCTTTTCAGTTTTTCTCGGTTTTTTCTCAATAACGGCTGTCAGTGCCTGGATTCAGTCGCAGATAATACAAGCATCAACAGAGCTCCGTAAACGCGCCCTTATGGTTTGCATCACCGTTTTTGCCATCTTTAGCTTGTACGATCAATTGCTTGACAGCGGCGGCTTACGCGCCAGACAGAAAACTGACATTCTTCAGGCGAGACAGGTACAAGAATTGGTGAGTAAGATTGAGGGGCTATCGACAGGCGATTTAAAAATCTTCCAATTTCCTATTACTGTTTATCCCCTAGACGCTGGGTTAAATAAGATGGGAGTATATGAACATGGGAAACCTTATTTATGGTCCAGTCACCTGAGTTGGAGTTGGCCTTCATTTTCTCAACGTCATCGTGTTTGGCAGAATATAATCCCAACTTTAAAAGATGGTGCGTTAGTTAAATATCTCGCGCTTTCGGGATTCGATCTCGTTTGGGTTGATCGCTACGGTTACAAAGATAACGGCACAGAACTCGTAAAAATGTTGATTTATGTCGGGGCGAAAGAACAATTAGCAGGCTCCAGTGACCGATATGCAATTCTGAATCTCCGTGACTATAAAAAGCAGTTGGTCAAATCGATCGGGCAGACCAGATTTGATGCTGAATCGTTTGCTGTTTTAAATGCCGTTCAAGTTGAATGGAAAGGCGGCTTTTATGAACAGGAAATAAACCCCGAGGGGACGCCATTCAGATGGTCAAAAGACCATAGCAATTTGGTCTTTAGAAATTTTTCAGACCACAAAAAAAAGGTTGAACTTAGTTTTGATCTTGCATCTGAATCTACTGGCCAAGTCTATGTAACAGCTGGTGAGAGACAATGGGTTCTAAATACCGAATCCCGGCCAACTCATCATCATCTTGAGTTTGAACTTACGCCTAAATCAGGGTTGTCTGTGCAATTTTCAACTCAAATAGCGCGGGTACATGCACCGCGTGATCCCAGGGAGATGTTCTTTTATTTGGCAAATCCGGTTATTAATGATTTAATGCGTAATTAATATTCGGGTTTGATAGTCTTCTGAATTATTTTAGAGGGTATTAAATGGATCTTCAGGGTAAAAAAGTATTAGTGACTGGATCTGATGGTTTTATTGGAAGCCATCTTGTTGAAGCTCTCTTGGTTCATGGATGTGATGTTCGCGCCTTTGTTTATTACAACTCATTCAACAGTTGGGGATGGCTTGACACATTGCCGCCTGATGTAATTCGTGAGCTTGATGTTTTCTCTGGAGACATTAGGGATCCGAACGGGGTTTTTGAAGCGATGAAAGGATGTGACGTGGTATTCCATCTTGCGGCTTTGATTGCGATTCCATTTTCCTATCACTCTCCAGATTCCTATGTTGACACAAATATCAAAGGAACATTAAATGTTTTGCAGTCGGGCAGAAAATTAGACACGGCACGTATTTTAGTTACTTCAACATCTGAAGTTTATGGAACAGCACAGTATGTGCCTATTGATGAAAAGCACCCATTCCAAGGGCAATCACCTTATAGCGCTACCAAAATTGGGGCAGATCGTCTAGCGGAGTCTTTTTATAGGTCATTTGAAACACCGGTTGTAATTGCCCGGCCATTTAATACTTATGGGCCTCGCCAATCCGCGAGAGCAGTGATTCCTACGATCATTACGCAGTTGTTGCTAGGTCAGGTAGAATTGCATCTCGGCAGCCTCACGCCCACCCGAGATTTCAATTATGTCAAGGATACTGCTCAGGCTTTTATCGCACTGGCCGAAGCAGACTCGGCTGTGGGTAAAGAAATCAATATTGCGACCGGCAAGGAGTATTTAATTGGGGATGTTGCCCAAACTCTTATTTCCAAGTTGAATCCCAATGCACGCATCATTACAGATGATCAACGTCTCAGGCCGGAGGCATCAGAGGTGTTTCGTCTCAAGGGAGATAACACGTTGATTACCTCGCTTACCAATTGGCGACCCCGTTACGAGTTAGAAGCAGGTTTGCTTGATACGATTGCCTGGTTCAGGCAGCCGGAGAATCTCAATCGTTACAAGGCTTCACTTTATAACATTTGAAAAGGGTTTTAAGTTATGAGAGCAATTGTTCTGGCAGGCGGTAAAGGAACGCGACTTCGACCATTCACTACTTTAATTCCCAAACCCCTCGTGCCACTGGGTGGAAAATACGCCGTTCTTGAAATTATCATTATGCAACTTGTTCGCTCGGGGTTTACGCATATCACGCTGGCTGTGAATCATCTCTCCCAGCTAATTATTGCCTACTTCGGCGATGGTTCGCGTTTAGGGGTGAAACTAGATTATTCACTGGAAGAGGCGGAGCTCAGCACAATTGGGCCGTTAACACTGATTGACAACCTGCCGGAAAACTTTCTTGTCATGAATGGGGACATCCTTTGCGATTTGAATTACCGGGCCTTTTTTGAATCCCACGTAAAGTCAGGCAGTAGAATTTCGGTATCAGCGTATCGAAGACAGGTAAAGATTGACTTCGCTGTACTGCGTTATGACGCGCAAGGTAAGCTGAATGAATTTCAGGAAAAACCTGCATACGATATCGATGTGAGTATGGGAATTTACTGTATCAATCGATCAGTGATCGAAGCTTTACCGCGTGGTGCCAAATACGGCTTTGACAATCTGATGAATGATGGACTTGCAAATAATCAAAGTATTGATATTCGCCCATTCTCCGGTTTTTGGCTGGACATCGGTCTTTCTGACGACTATCAGTATGCCGACGAGCACTTTGAGGAACTTACCTCCAAGCTGGGGATAAACCTAAAATGAGTATCCTAGTGACTGGTGCAAACGGAGGATTAGGCCGACTTCTCGTCCAATGGTTGCGACAGCACGCAAACGAGTCTGTCTGGCATACCGATATAGCAGACAGAGATGATGATCTTTATCTTAAGTGCGATATGAGAGATGCCGACGCAATTTGTGCCTTGATCAAACAGGTCCGACCGCGACGAATATTTCACCTCGCAGGGAGTTTTTCCAACTCATATGATGTGGATTATCCGGTCAATGCCCTAAGCGCACGTCATATCTGCGAAACGCTGCTGGCGGAGCGCGCTGATACAAGGCTCATATTAATTGGCAGCGCTGCGGAATATGGCGTTGTCCTTCCCCACGAGAACCCGGTGCGGGAAGATCATGTCCTGCGACCGGTTTTGGTCTATGGTCTCACCAAAGCTTTTCAGACCCATTTTGCAACCCATTACGCGCAGCGTCATGCAGTAAACGTAGTTGTGGCAAGGCTGTTTAATCTGAATGCACCCGGACTATCGGAAAGGCTTTTCATCGGACGTGTTGAGCAACTGATCGCCCGCTTGAAACGGGGGGAGATTAACGTCATCGAAGTGAGAAACCTGGAATCTCAGCGCGACTATCTCATGATTGATGATGCTATTTCCCAATTGCTACTGATTGCCGACAAAGGCAGAGCGGGTGAAGTCTATCACGTGGCGAGTGGCCGCCCGGTTCGGATGAGAGATCTTTTGGCTGATATGCTCGCCGATGTCCACCTGGATATGTCGGTTGTCCGCGAGGGGCAGTCAGCAGGCGGAAAAGCTGGCTATGACATCCCGATCATCTATGCGGATATGAGCAAGACAAACGGATTGGCTGATAGTTGAGAGGAAACGACTCTATGAGCAAGCGTGTATTAACCGTCGTAACACCGGTATTCAATGAAGAAGATGTGATCCACGCCTTCTATGAACGTGCGAGATCCGTGCTGGACAAGCTTGACGAACACTATGAAACACGTATTCTTTTTGTCGTGGATAGATGCACAGATAATACTGTTGATATTTTGAAGCAAATTGCGGCACTTGATTCATGTGCCCAAGTGCTGACAATGTCAGCCCGTTTCGGTCATCAAATGGCGCTGTTGGCCGGGATCGATTATGCTGCCGACGCAGATGTAATAGTGATGATGGACAGCGACCTGCAGCACCCTCCTGAGCTTATTCCTGAATTACTCCGCCAGCATGATCTGGGTAACGACATTGTTTTTACTGTGCGGGTAGACTCCGAGGATGCTGGCAGGTTGCGTAAGGCAGTTGGAAGCTTGTTTTATCGGCTGTTGGGGTATCTTTCAGAGGTGACCATCAATGAAAACGCAGCCGACTTCAGGCTGGTGTCGCGCCGGGTTGCTAAACTCCTGAGAACTCAGATCCGTGAGCGTAATATGTTTTTGCGAGGTCTCTTTGCCTGGATAGGCTTTAATCAAACTAGCGTTGAGTATGCCGCGGCAACGCGTGCTGCCGGTCAGAGTAAATATTCTTTTTCACGGATGATTAACCTGGCAATAGCCGGCATTCTTTCCTTCAGTACCAAGCCACTTAAGTTGAGCATCTTCATAGGCATAGGGTTCGCTGTAATGAGCTTCATCCTTGGGGCGATAACAGTGGTGGAATATTTTATTGACAAAACTATTCCGAGTGGCTGGACAACAATCGTCGCACTTTTGCTCCTCTTCAGCGGTGTGCAGATGATATTCATGGGTGTATTGGGCGCCTACATCGGGGGCATCTACGAAGAGATCAAAGCACGGCCTCATTACATTGTCGACGAGGGGATAAATATCAATCTATGAAAAAAGTAGACTTCGACGAATATACGAAAAACTATAACGAACTTTTGCGCCGCGAGACCAGGTTCGTTAGCTCGGATGAAGCTTATTTTGCAAAATATAAAGTGCTGCTTGTGCGAGAAATCATTCGCGATGAACCACGATGAAAAAGATTATTATTGAAGACGATTTTATTTGCACGAGTAAGAAACACGGGTTCTGATCCTCAGGGTTCACTGCTGGTCAGCGAAGCTATTGCACAACACGGGCACCATCAAGCTAGATGCATACGAAACGATAGTGCCTGGATACACCTATAAAATTCAGTATAAAAACAACCATTACTATTATTGCTATCCGCTTGGCTTACCGTTGGGTAGATGCTGACAGTTCAGTACCTTTGTCCGTGTTTGATGAAAACAGGACTACGTTGCCTGTGGCGATAAAACCAAGCGCTGAAATCACAATGAAAATGGAGATCAAAGCGCCATCAATGCCTGGAAGATACTGGATGGAGATTGAAGCAGTGCAGGAATTGGTTGCTTGGTTCAAAGACAAAGGATCACCAGGGATAAGAATTAAGGGGGATGTGAAGTGAAACATATCGAGTCGAACCTGTGTAAGAAACATGCGCGTGTAATCATGAGTTTCGGAGAGTATGCGTGCAATCTACGAGAACGTTTTTTCAAGCATGTTGCTGAATTGGGCGCAACCAACCTTTTCTTGTTGTTTGTGCTGGCCGTAATATTACTTTATCCATTGCTCTTTGTGGGCTTCACACCACTACCTAACCTACGGAGGAAATTATGGCATCATGGTCGATAGTGATCCCAACATATCACGAGGCTGCGAACCTGGGTGAGTTGATCCCGTCGATCTGGAAAGTCGTACATAAGGCACAGGCAGATACGGAGATCATCATCGTCGACGATGATAGTCAAGATGGAACCGAGGGGATTGTCGATGGACTGATCCAGCAAGGGTACCCAGTCAGGCTTCTAGTACGACGGGGTATCCGGGGACTCAGTTCAGCAGTGATTGAAGGTTTCCGCATTTCCTGTAAAGACATCGTGATTTGCATGGATGCTGACTTTAGCCACCCGCCGGAATGCATTCCCAAGCTCGCAGACAAAGTTGTGTATGGCGGCTGCGATATGGCATTCGGAAGCCGGTATGTGAAAGGAGGCACAACCGAGGAAGGTTGGGGGGGCCTGCGATGGCTCAATAGTAAGGTTGCGACGGTCATGGCGAGGCCATTTGCCAATATTCACGATCCCATGTCGGGTTTCTTCGCGATGTCCCGTGCAACGTTTGAGTGTTCCGCGGATCTTAATCCTGTCGGCTACAAGATAGGATTGGAACTATTAGTCAAATGTCGTTGCTGTCGCGTGGGCGAGATTCCAATCCATTTCGCCAACCGGAAGTACGGTCAAAGCAAACTGAGTCTTCGAGAACAGCTCAACTATTTGAGACACATTAAACGGCTTGCAGACTTCAAAGGGGGATATTGGAGACTGTTTTTTAGATGATTAAGGAGCCCTTGAGTAGGAAGTCAATTGATACCGGAATTGGTGGTACCAATCATGCTTCGCGATGTAAAATGCTACATTTTCAAAATGGATCGCTCACTACTTACTCAATACAAGTCTTTGTTTCCCGGAGCTTTTGTACATTATTTGGTGCTAAGGATTTAGTATGGGCAAAATAAAGACCAATAAAAATTCCTTACCGATTGATATGGACAAAGCTAAGCTTAGCCTTATTTTTTTTAGGTGTCTGCCATATCTGACGGTCGTAATTTTAGCTATAATAGCTGTGAGTCATATTTTATTGACGCCGTGGGTCAATATATATCTTTACAATGGTGACTCCTTAACTTTGCCGTTATTAGCTAAATCTATAGTTGCCGGGGAGGATTTCCGTTGGCACTTTTCATCCCAGCTTTTCTTTTTTCCTGAGGGGATACTGTACGGCCTTTGTTATGCGATCACTCCATCCATATCGTGGTCACTGATCGCGAATAGCTTTTTAAATATTATTCTATTTCACGCGCTGTTGTTTTGTATTGCAAAAAGTATTGGTTTTCATTCACTAAAGAGTATGTTTTTTGCAATAACTGGAACAGCGTTCATTGTGCTTTTTATTGCTTTGGAGCCGTATCCAGATGTCAATAGAACGGCTCTAGTTTCTTTATCTCTATTTAATGCTTACTACTTTGGCGTAATACTGTCCTCGCTGTTGTTGTTGGTCCTGACCATACTAATCATTCAACGAATTGATTCTCTAAATACTCTTCTGAGTTCGAGAAACCTTCTATTGTTGATTGCTGTAGTCGGAATCACCAGTCTTACATATTGTTCTAATCCATTATTGGTTCTTCAGTTTTCCTTGCCATTCTTAGCATCAATTCTAGTGATGCTATTTTTAAAATGGCTACATGCTCCTGCGTTTAAGGCCTTGCTTTTTTCGCAGATCGTAGGATTGCTGTTAGGTCAAGGGCTACGATTTTTTTTCATAGAAAATATAGGCAGGCCGATAAATAGATATATTAATATTACATCTATCTATAAGGTATCTAAAAGTTTCTTCGAAAATCTGTTGCTAATAAAATCCTCTTACTTTAGTCTTGCTGAATATACAATTATTTTTTTTATATTGCTGTTTTCAGTTTTTTCGATATTTAATTTGGCTTCGTTTTGGAGATCTAAAAAATTCGATGTTGCCAACAGCAAGGATGTTGCCATTACCTTCCTTTTGTTGTTCGCAATTCTTTCCCCGATTATTACGGTTGCGGGCACAATCGCATCGGGCAATTTTCTGATGCGGTATTTTCTTCCCATTGCATTTTTCCCTCTGCTAAGCCTGATATTTTTATTCTATCACTGGCCACAATTAATTCCTCGCAATAAGGTGTGCTACGCTATTTATTTATTTTGTATGCCCGTACTGATATTTTTGATTAGTAAAGCGGTATGGCCGGGGCAGGAAAAAACAGTCCTATTGTCAGAGCCAATTGATTGTTATACCCGGCATATGGAACAGCTTTCTTTTAATGTTGTGGGAGGGTTTTGGACGAGCAGGCAACTCGATCTGTACGGCACTACCGGAAGCAGAGCCTTGCAAGTCAATAATGAACTTGAACCATTCCTATGGCTCAATAATGCAGCCCCCTATGCACAATTGAAACTGAACGGCGTTATTGTGGATAAATCAACAGGCGGGATAAAAATTCCAAATCATATTTATGCTGAAGATGTGGCCAAGTTAGGTCCGTACAGTAAAAAATTTAGTTGTAATAAATTTGACATTTATTATTATGCCGACGGCTCTGAGGGGTTTCTCTTATTAAATGCGTTTGTGAAAAAATGAGTAGTGATTGTTTACTTGGTCAATCTGATCTCAAGAGACCTTGAAAAACTGGGTATTCCTTCAGTAATTAAAAATGAGGACATTTTTTGAAAAATTCTTCGACTTAGATGACACCCAATCTGTCTTATGATTTTTTGCGAAAAATGGCCGCAAATTCTTAAGTGATAAATTATTGAGAGCGATTGGTATAAGACGATCAGGTCAAAGGGGGAACAGTATTGAAACACGTGAAAGTTATGGCTGAGGCGGTTATATACGCTGTGATGGGGCTATTGTTCGGAGGTCTATTTTTCCGGCAAATAGTTTTTTCGCATTTCGACTTATTATTGGGCGATGTCGGTGACGCCCGATTTATTGGAGTGATCCTGGAACACTGGTGGCAGGTGTTGCAGGGGGTCGCCCAGTGGCTTTCACCTACCTTCTTTTTTCCGGTTCAAGGTGTGTTGGGTTATAGTGATGCCTTATTTCTGAATGTGTTCCCCTATGTTGTCTTACGTTTTCTCGGGGTAGAACCTTTTACCTCCTACCAAATTGTATTATTTACATTGGTGGCGGCTGGATGGATTGGTACGATTTTGTTCTTCCGCCGTTGCCTGAAATTGAGCATACTCCCCACTATCGTCGGAGCTGCTTTGTTTGTTTTCCCCAATGCCATGGCTGTTTTAACCAGGAATTCTCATTCACACTTTTTCACTGTCTATTTTATCCCCTATCTGGCTATCGGAATTTATGTTTTTCTGCGAAACTTTAAGAAGCATACATCCATTGGGACCGTCGCTGGAATCTTTGTGGCAATTATAGTTCCGGCTATATTTTATACGAGTTACTATATTGGTTGGTTTTCACTCTTTTTTATCCTGCTATTGTCAGGCGTTGGCGCCGTTTGGTGTATTATGCACTCAGAAGATAATACTTTTTGGCAACGCATTGTTTGGAAGCGCGAAACCTGGCAAAAAATATTGCCGTATTGTTTGCTCAGCGGGATTTGCTTCATCCCGTTTTTACTGACGTATGTCCCGACATTAAGGCAGTTTGGCAGTCGAAGTTATCAGGTGATTGCTACCATGTTGCCATCGGTTATTGATTATGTGAATGTTGGCCCAAACAACTGGTTATGGGGCAAGACGATCTACTCTACTTTCGCAGGATTGGGTTCGAGACCGCTGGCGCATGAATTGATGAAAGGCGTATCAGTCTTCCTACTATTAGTTTTTCTGGCGTTTCTGGTTTATTTCATTCGGAAAACAAGAAATTATCAATTGATCGCGGCACAAGATGGTTTCTGCAAAATAGCTGTGGACGGGAATGAGGCCAATGCTGATGAAAGATTGGCAATACTCGCGGCGGGACTGAGCATGGCGGTATTGTTGGCGTGGCTGTTGATGATGAAAATCCAAGGATTTTCGCTCTGGTGGCTGATCGCGAAACTAATTCCGGGCGCGGGCAGTATTCGTGCTGTGTATCGCTTTCAGCATGTACTGGCTTTTCCTATTGCCATTGTAGTTGCAATCGGGCTGCATCAATCCATAAACTACGTTACAGGCCATATACAGTCATATCTGAAGCGGGGCGCCTGTTTAGTTGCCGTTACAGTTTTGGCTTTACTGCTCGTTGGAGAGCAGTTCAATACTGGTAGCCTTGCCAACTACAGCAAACAGCAGCAACTTGACATGCTTGTGGGCATTTCTCCATCACCGCAGCAGGCAAAAGTATTTGCGTTGTTACCGGCAGAAGGGTTGAAAAAACATCCTTTTGAAGCTCAGATCGATGCGATGATCATTGCCCAAAAATATGGATTGCATACTATTAATGGATATAGTTCATGGTTTCCCATTGGTTGGGGCGGTATATATGATCTTAATTCGCCGGATTATATTGCGCATTTGGGCCGTTGGATTCAACATTACAATCTGGAGAGTGACCAACTCTATTTTTTAAACGCTAAAACGGGGGTTTGGTTGTCGGCGATAAATTTGCATCCTCCACTACATGAGCTTGTGGTACTCATGTACGGGCCTTTGGGTGACAAGGACTTTACTTTGAAGTTATCGGCAAAAAGTGTCCCAACCCAGTGGCAAAGAAATGAATTAAAGCAGTGTACCCTGCGAGTAAAAAATAATGGGAATGTTACCTTATCCAGCGTTGGCAGTGATTTTAAAGACCCTGGTAAATATGCTATCCGCTTGGCTTACCGGTGGGTAGATGCTGGCAGGTCAGTGCCTTCCGCGTTTGATGATAACCGGACTGCGCTGCCTGCGGTGGTCAAACCAAGCGCTGAAATCACAATGAAAATGGAGATCAAAGCGCCATCAATGCCTGGAAGATACTGGCTGGAGATTGAGGCCGTGCAGGAATTGGTCGCCTGGTTCAAAGACAAAGGATCCCCGGGAATCCGCATTGAGGTGAATGTGCGGTGAATTACATCATGTCGAATTTCTTACGACAATTCGGCCTTGTTTTATTCACGCCAAACGCACTCCTGACCGAAGGTGGAGTGATGCCGGGCAATGGCAACCGGGCTAAAGAAAAGAGATGTTTGAAATGCACAGTTCAGTTGAGCGGAGAGGATCTACCAAAATAATGCAAGAAATTTCGTTTGAGCATCTGCTCGCCGAACTGTCTGTTTTGGCAGGGAACGGTGGAAAGATCGGCGTTTCTAAATAGAAAAATTGCGACAATAAAAAATATATTTTTATCCTATGAAAACGTTCAGCAAAAAAAATTTTATCGATGACCACAACGCAAACCAGATTGATTACTATAACAATACCTTCAAGAAGTCGATGCGTCCGGCAGAATCAAAATATATAGCAAGTCAAATTGAACAGTTTGTCACATTCGGTAATATTAAAATACAGGAGAGCATACTTGAAATCGGTTGTGGCATGGGCAAATATACTTTTAACCTGCTCAAGAAGAACTATAAGATTACCGCTCTGGATTTATCCCCATATCTAATTTCGCAATTTGAGAGATACAATAATAATCGATACCCTATAAAATTATATACCTGTGATATTTTAGATTCATATAATATCATAACTGAAAAATTTGATGACATTATAGGTTTTATGGTGTTGCACCATATTCATAATCTGCCTCTAAGCTTTCAAGCCATGCGCAAGCTATTAAAACCGGGAGGCAGGTTAATTTTTCTTGAACCAAATGCATGGAATCCACTGTATTATTTACAAATTGCATTCACCCCGGGAATGCGTTGGAAAAGTGAAAAGCAAGTAACTAAAATGAGGGAAAAAATAATAAAAGCTGCTTCAGCTTTAGCCGGATTTAATAATATTGAAATCAAAAAATTTGGATTTTTTCCGCCATTTATCAAAAACACAAAATGGGGAGATAGAGTAGAAAAACTAATCTCAAAAATCAAATTCCTTGACCCTATTCGCCCCTTTCAAATAATTGTAATAAGTGATTAAATTACTTATGCAAACGATCATTGAAAATAAAATAAAGGGCATCCGGCAAAAAGAAACAAATGTATGGTCTGCCATTTCCAAAAGCGCTTTCAATTATCGGGAAAATGGTCACAGATTTATTCAAGAAGTGGAAAAAGATTCTTTTTGGTACATACATAAAAATCGCTGTGTTCTAGAACATTTAAGAAAAAATAAAGTAGATTGGATACTCGATGTGGGAGGAGGAAATGGAATAATTTCTGAATTACTTATACAGAACAATATTCAAAGTATATTGTTGGAACCCGGTTTTGACGGAGTATGTTCTGCGAAGCAAAAGCATCTTCCTTATATCATTCATGGGTCAATTGACGATTGTGACATACAGGATAACTCCATGAATAATGCAGGATTATTTGATATACTGGAACATATTGAAAAGGACGATGAACTGCTGAAAAAAGTTTTCCGGTTTATTATACCCGGTGGTAGATTATTCATTACTGTACCCGCCCATAATTTCTTATGGTCGAATAACGATAAAGCGGTGGGCCATTTTAGAAGGTATACGGCAGGAAATTTGAAAAGGAAACTCCGGTTACAAGGATTTACAATTGAATTCACCAGCTATTTGTTCTGGATTCTGCCGCTGCCGATTTTATTTTTTCGAAAGGTAATCTATAAAAACAAAATCCAGGGGAAAAAGCACTTTGAGCATGCAACAAGAAATAAGTTTTTATCCAGTTTGATATCTTTCTTGTTGCTGATTGAATTCTTTTGTATTTCCAAGAGCATTCCAATACCCTTTGGTTCAACTTGTTTTATTATAGCGCGTAAATAAATGCAAAATAAAAAGTATGCTATCGAATTAATAGTTTTTTACTCGGAAATCGAAGAAACTAATCAATATCTTATTAATGGGGCAAATGCCGCAATAATTGATTGGGAATGCGAAAAAAAGCAAGCAAGGCAAAAAATGTACGATACTCAGATTAATATGCATATAGTAAACGATCTGATTAATCTGAGGAAGAATGAGAATGCGCACATTATATGTCGTGTAAATCAATTTTCATGTTTGACGGAAACAGAAATAGATGATGCTATTTATAATGGGGCTGATGAATTATTGTTACCCATGGTGCGTAATGTAAAAGAAGTAGAAGCTATATTAAAAAAGATAAATGGTAGATGCCCCTTGGGAATTCTTATCGAGACTGATGATGCCATGCGGAATGCCAAAGATTATAGCACATTACCTTTGTCAAGAGTATATATTGGATTGAATGATTTGGCTATTGATAGAGGATATAAATCAATTTTTGAGCCCGTATTTGACGGCTCCATTCAAGAAATACGATCATTTTTCATAATGGAATTTGGCTTTGGCGGATTAACTCTTCCAGATAGAGGCTCACCATTACCCTGCAAGTATTTGATTAATGAAATGAAAAAGAATAAATGCACTTTTAGCTTTTTAAGGCGCTCCTTTTTCCGCGATGCCCGGGATATAAATGCTTCGATTATAATTAGCAAAATCAGGGAAGAATTCAATTTGCCGGTATTCGATTATCCTGAAGGTTTCGATTATAAAAAAATGTTATTTTCGAACTAAATCAAAAGCTATTTTGTATCTGCATTCTATAATGCAAGCAATTCCCATAAGAGAAGCTTTTATTCTTTTTAAACCATAATATCCCGATTTCTTTGAATTCCGCATTTTTCTCACGACTTTTATATATTGGATTTTACCAGGAATAAGACAAGCAATCATAAAAGTTACATAGACCCATCTGCACCGGAAGCGATCTAGTTCCGATATCAAATTTGATTTAATTACAAAAAATGTTCCCGCCTTACGGTGTAACCCTGATAATGCCTGAGTAAATGATTTGAAAATATATGATGACAACATTCTCATCATAGATTCATAGAAGCCCTGTCTTATTGCAAAAACTGCTTCAAATGGTGGTTTTAATGCTTCAATTAGCGGCAATATATACTTTGGTGAATCCTGTAAATCGGCGTCCATGACAACGCAATATTTTCCACATGACTGAAATATACCTTCCAGTAATGACCGCTGCTGGCCAATATTATGTTCGTTATTTATTAACTTAATATTATGAAATTTGGTTTGTAATGCAGTTATTTCATCAAGTGACTTATCCGTGCTTGCATCATTTACAAAAATAATCTCGTAAAATAAATGAGACCGCGATAATTCATTATTAATTTGGGAATTAATAATCGAAATGGTTTCGCTATTATTATAAACAGGTATTATTATACTAACGTCAATAATATTGATCATATAAAGAAGAGTGATTCTTAAACCATTCAACTGTATTTACAAGTCCATCAAACATAGTATTGTCAGGTTGCCAGTAAAAATATTTCTTTAAATTTTTTAAGTCAGCCACATATGATTCTTTATCCGAAATTTTAGGTGGATAAGGAAAAGCATCTATTTTAATTTGGTAACCAAATATTTCCGTTAAGTAAGCATATATTTCATGGGTAGAAAACAGCAAGCCTGAACCAATATTAATTATTGATCCAGATTTGATGTCATTTTTGTAACTCGCTAATAATAAAGTTTTGATCACATCATCAACAAAGACATAATCCTTTTTGTATGCGGGATCGATTAAAGCAATGGGTTGCTTCTTGATAAAACTCATAATAATTTTGGGTATAAATCTAGATGGTTGTTCCCAAGGTCCGTACGCGTGGAAAATACGAATATTCAGTAAAGGAAGATTATTATATTCGGCATAGTAGTTACACATGATACTTTCAGTTGCTTTAGCAATGCCTCTAAAGGTATGAGGTTTGAAGGAATAATTTTCAATAACTTTACTTTCAATTATTTCGCCTTCCTGCGAGCCGCTACCGAATATGAATTTATCAATTCCACACGTCACGGAAGCTTCTAAAAGGTTAGAAGTCATTTTCTGGTTTTCCGACATAAAATTCTGAAAATCTGTTATCGTAACCGGATGTCCTCCTCTGGAAGCCAAATGAAAAACAACGTTAGCTTGTGTTTTTTTGAAGAGTTCGAGTGTTTCGTTATAATCGTTAAGATTCGCGAAGTGAAGGGCTACATTCTTATGTTCATGAAGTCGCCATAGATTTGAACTTTTTTTAACAACTATATGCACATCAATATTGTTAACCATAAAGTATTCCAGAAGGTTTCTCCCAATGAAACCTGCAGAGCCAATAATTAAAACTTTTTTACTTTTTAAATATTCTTTGATTTCAGTCAATTTCATAAAGTAAACCTTCCTGTATTGGACTAATCCCGTTATCTGCACAGATTAAGGTGGTGCAAATAGAGTATTTTGATAGGGGGATGAGGTTAATGTTACCATTTCTCCATGCATTCAATTAAACCGATATTCCAAATTAAGAAAAACGCATTATTTTATTATACACATCTTCTGTAAAATAAGAAATTTTTTTGTGGTAAATTTAATTATGGGTGGCTATAAATATACTCGGAAAAAAAGGGGCTAGATAATATTGCAAATCTCCTCAAGTTTTCCCGGGAACGGACATGTAAGTAGTCAATCATCATTTTGTACCGCAGTGTCCTGTTCACAACGTAGGAAAACAATGCTAGTTTTTATTAAACTTTCTTTTGTCTTGCAGCTTTCCTTAAGAAGAACAGGAGCTTATAGGGTGAGACTAACTGTGCTAGGATATATCATTTTTAAAAGATGGGTGAACCTTAAATGGATAAAAAATTCAGCAGCCTTTTAATTGGATTATTTACTACTGGAATGAGTAGTTTATTAATTATATTTATATTTTTTCGACTTTGGAGTGTTGATTTAAATGTTCCTTTTAATGATGGCGGAGATTCTACATATTATAGTGCGGTAATAAAAGGTCTTCTTGATAATGGATGGGTTTTAAATAATGCTTTTACTGGAGCACCCTTCGGAGCACAATTTTATGATTTCACTATCGGGAGTTACAGTTTTAATCTTTTACTGATTAAATTAATTTTACAGGTAACCGCTAACTATGCAGCAGCAATGAATATATTCTACATAATTTCTTTTATGCTTATATCAATGACTGCATTTTATGCACTATTTTATCTGCGTGTTAACCCAATCATTAGCATACCAATTTCTCTTTTATATGCCTTTTTGCCCTACCATTTTTTGCGTGGACAAGGTCATCTTTTTTTATCATCGTACTACATGGTCCCATTATTATGCCTTATTGTAATCTGGGCGCTCCAGGGCTCATTGTCGTCCATAAGAACGAACCCCGGACAGATAAACAGGAAGTTGATCTTTAGTATTATTATTTGTTTTATATCCGGCTTTGCTGGTATTTATTATGCGTTTTTTGCTTGTTTCTTTTTGTTTATATCATCTGTGATTATATTTTTTAAAGATAAAAAAATAAAGAAGACTCTTTATCCATTATTTCTTATAAGTATTATCTGTCTTGGGGGAACGCTTAGTCTATCACCTAGTTTAGTTAATAATATACAGCACGGGGGAAATTATGATGTTGGCAAAAGGAATTTTGCCGACTCGGAAATATATGGTTTAAAAATTAGTCAGTTACTTCTGCCTATATCAGGTCACCGTTTAGCATTGTTTTCTAAAATAAAAGATTCGTATAATAGCAATTCGCCTTTAATTAATGAAAATAACAGCGCTACTTTGGGTTTGATTGGTTCTTTAGGTTTCTTATATCTAATAATAATGCTTTTTCTCAATATCAACAACAATCCTATTATACGGAATTTATCAAAACTTAATTTATCAGCTATTTTGTTAGCTACAATTGGTGGTTTTGGTGTTCTTTTTGCCAAATTAATATCACCTTCAATTCGGGGTTACAATCGAATAAGCGTTTTTATCGCATTTTTTGCCCTAACTGCTGTCGCATTATTGATTCAATCGATATATGAAAAATACGCCTTTAATAAAAAAGGGAAAGTTTTTTTTACAGGAAGCATGACATTTTTATTAATTTTCGGCATCTATGATCAGACCACCCCGTTTTTTAAACCTAATTATAAGAGGTTGCAAGAAGAGTACGTAAAAGAATCCGGATATATAAATTCAATTGAACAAAGTATGCCCAAAGGAGCTATGATATTTCAATTGCCCTATGTACCATTTCCTGAGAATCCCACAGTGTTTAGAATGACTGAGTATGATCATTTCCGAGGTTATTTGCATTCGAAAACTCTCAGGTGGAGCTATGGTGCAATGAAAGGAAGAGAAGGTGATTTGTGGCAAAGAAATATTGTAGCAAAGCCAATTAGTACAATGATAGAAGAGTTAGCGTTTGCTGGTTTTCAAGGGATATATTTGGATCGATTTGGATATATTGATAATGGTAAAGAAATTGAAAAGAAATTAATCGATATTCTTAAAATTCAACCATTTGAAAGTCAGGATAAAAGACTTGTATTTTATAAATTTAATAATTATATTAATTCATTACAGCTGAAATATGACGAGAGGCAATTCAAAAACAAAAAAGAATTAATACTTAATGCCTTACAAGTTAATTGGAATAATGGATTCTATGATTTAGAAAACTCGCCAAAGATAAATTGGCGCTGGTGTAATTCATCTGGCGATTTAGTTATTAATAATCCATTAAATAAAATAAGAAAAGTCAAAATTGATATGGCTTTGGCCACGGCATACGAGGAAATATCAAATTTAATAATAAAAGGGAAAACGATTTCGGAAGTAGTTAAAATAAATAATACCGAGAATATATTTTCCAGGATTATTAATATAGAGCCAGATACCAATATCATCAAATTTTCCACAAATGCAAAAAAAGTGATAGCTCCGGGAGATTCGCGAGATCTATATTTTAGAGTAATAAGTTTTAAAATGATTAGTTTGTGAACTGTAGCAATAATATTATAAAGCTATAATTATGGGTAGTATAGGCTTTATAGGTTAGGCTGTCCTTCGACATTTTTTACATCATTCAAAACATAAAGCAATAAACACTCGCCGGTAATGGCCGAAAGGATGAATAAGAATCTCGTGTTTGATCACACAGACGCCCGACGCGATCTGGATTCATTTCCGCGTTCCTTCCGTCTGACGCGGAAGGATCTACCTCGATGATGTGGGGGATTAAGTTCACGAGCCACGTTTCACCGAATTACGCTTCACCAATTTCACCCGCCGGCGGAGGATATGGAATGACATTTTTCCCTATTACGACACAGTCTCTCGCGTGACTTTTAGATTATTCACCGGGCAGGCTATGCACTGTTGTGCATTCGCAAAATGAGGTACTCTTCAGATAAGCACTTATTTGATAAAACTTCTCTTGTTTTATAAAGAAAGCATCGATAAGCTATGCTAAAGCATGAAAGGTTTAGAGAATTAATATGACATTGCATCCCCAATTAAAGAACCCGAAATTTTATCTGATTATATTCAGCGATGCGTTCATTTTCGTGCTGGCTCTGGTGCTGGCCTATTTCTTCCGGTTTGAGTTTTCTTTTAGTCATATAAACATCGCGCAAATTCAATACTTAATCATCTGGATCATTCCTTTGAAGGTCGCAGTATTTATTTTTGCGGGACTTTATCGCGGCATGTGGCGCTTTACCGGCATCAGGGATATTTGGCTCTTGGCGCAGACCTGTTTTCTGTCTTCATTGTTTATTATGGCTATCATCCTTTACGCGAACAGATTTAACGGCTATTCCCGTGCTGTTTTTGTCGCTGATGGATTTCTTACATTCCTGCTTGCAGGTGGCCTGCGCATCTTAATCCGATCATATTACTCCGTGAACGTCAGTACCAAAATAAATGCCAGCCGTTTATCTAAACCAAAATTAAAAAAGACGCTGATTGTTGGAGCAGGTTACGCCGGCGAAAAAATACTGCGGGAAATATTGGGGAGCTCTCAATTAAATTATCAGGTCATCGGGTTCATCGACGATGATCCGCAGAAGCAGGGCGGATCAATACATGGCATTCATGTGCTGGGCAATGTTGATAAAATGGCACGCATTGTGGAAAAAGGCGGAGTGCAGGAAATTCTTGTTGCTATTCCTACCGCCACTGGCGATCAAATAAGACGAATTACCGGCATTTGTCAGAATTGTAATATTTCCTATAAAATTTTACCGGGAATGGGTGATATTATTGATGGCAGTGTCAGTATCAGGGAGCTAAGAGATATCAGTTACGAAGATCTGTTGGGAAGGCCGCCGGCACATTTGGATGCTAAGGGCATTCGTAATTATCTTGATGGCAAAACAGTATTAATCACAGGTTGTGGCGGATCAATCGGTTCCGAATTATGCCGGCAGCTGGTTAAATTTCAACCGAGGTCTATAATTCTGTTTGATTCCAGCGAAATCAATCTTTTTAATATCAAGATGGAAATGCAACACGAAAGATTTTACAATAATTGTAAAGCGGTGCTCGGTCATGTTCAGAATAAACATTTAATGAATGATATTTTCAAAAAATATAAACCTCAGATTGTCTTCCATGCCGCCGCGTATAAGCATGTGCCTATGCTGGAGAAAAATCCCTGGGAGGCAGTTTTCAATAACATTGTGGGCAGCCGTCTGGCAATGGAAATGTCCATTAAATATAATGCAGAACGATTTGTTTTAGTATCTACGGATAAGGCCGTAAAACCAACAAATGTTATGGGTGCCAGTAAACGGGTTGCGGAAATGATTATGCAATCTCTGCAGGGAAACGGAACGCGCTTGATGGCCGTAAGATTCGGCAATGTTGTTGGTTCTTCCGGTTCGGTTATTCCGGTTTTCCGGCGGCAAATTAAGCATGGCGGCCCTGTGACGGTCACGCATCCGGAAGTCAGCCGCTTCTTCATGACAATACCTGAAGCGTCGCAGATGATTTTACAAGCAGGTGCTATGGGTGAGGGCGGCGAAGTCTTCATCTTAAGAATGGGAACACCGGTTAAAATAGTCGATATGGCACGTGATTTAATCCGCCTTTCAGGGAAAGAACCGGACGTTGATATTAAGATTGTCTTTACCGGTTTGCGGGAAGGAGAAAAACTCAACGAGGAGCTTATTGCCGTAGGGGAAAATATTTTGCCAACCGGACATGAAAAAGTCATGGTGCTGAGATCAGATAGTCATTTAAAAGAAGCGAATGTCAGGTGTGAATTCCGGGAAAAACTGACAAGGAAAATCGATGAATTATTAAAAGATGCTGTCCGTCACGACAGTGTTGCTATCAAGAAAAGACTAAAGGAAATTGTTCCGGAATATTCACCGCAGGAAAATGAAGCTGTTTTGTAAAAGTAAGAGACGATTTTATTTATAATGATTATTTCCGCGCAACATAAGATAAATATTCCTATAAGAAAAATATTAATCATCCAATTAGGCGATATTGGCGATGTGGTCTGGGCGATTCCAGCGTTTCGGGCGGTTAAAGTCGCGTATCCTGCAGCCGAGCTTTCCGTGCTGACCAGAAATCCCAATGGTGATTTGCTTTTGGCCGATCCCCATATCAGTCAAGTTTATCAAATAGGAAAAGAAGGAGCGTTAAAAGATTTCCTGCAACTGGTAAAATTGCACCGGAAGAAATTCGATCTTTTCTTTGACCTGCGAGCTGATGACCGCGGGACCATTATGTCTTATTTGATTCACGCTAAAATTAGAGCGGCTTTATATTATCCGGGTTTGAAATTGCGCAACAGAGCTTTTACTCATCTTGTTGAACCATTGCCGGAAAAGGAAAGAATTTATGGAGCCGCGGAACAATCACTGAAAATTGTTCGTGGCTTCGGCATAAAAGAAGCAACCAATATTCCTCAAATATTTGTTACCGAAGAGTTAAAGAAAAAAACAGCATGTATATTAGATATGGAAAAAGTAGAGTCAAAATGTGGTTGGGTAAGCATTAATCCATTTTCGCGCTGGACGTACAAAGAATGGGGTATGGAAAAATGGCGGCAACTGGCATTATTCATTTGGCAAAAGTATGCAATGCCTTCAGTAATTGTCGGCTCGGCAACGGAATATCAGCGAGCTTATGATTTAGTGTCTGAAGCGCCGTCTCCCATGTATAATCTGGCTGGTAAAACAACGCTTAGTGAAATTACCGCCCTTTTGCAGATGAGCCGCCTGCATATTGGAGTGGACAGCGCCGCTCCGCAAATAGCTGCGGCAGTGGGCACGCCGACATTAACTATTTACGGGCCGTCCGATTGGCGTGATTGGGCTCCGCCGGGGGAGAAAAACAAAGTTGTGGTGCCGGAAATGGATTGTTCACCCTGTTATAAAAAGGGTTGTAATGGTACAGAACGAAGTGAATGTCTGGAAACTCTGACACTGGCCAAGGTTCAAAATGCTGTAGAACAAATGTTGAATAAATAAGTTAATATGAATGGGATTGATGAAAATATCCATTATCACGGTTGTTCTTAACAATAGAGCTTTTATCGAAGATTGCATCCATAGTGTCATTAGTCAAAGCTATCGGAATATCGAATACATTATCATTGACGGGGGATCGACGGATGGCACCATCGGGATTATCAGGAAATACGAAAAATATATATCCAAGTGGGTAAGTGAGCCGGATAGTGGAATCTACGATGCAATGAATAAAGGAATTAACATGGCTACAGGCGACATTATCGGCATTCTTAATTCAGATGATTTCTATTATAATAGCGATGTTATCTCCTCTGTAGTAAAAGAATTTGAAACAAAAAAAGTTGATTCTGTTTTTGCCGATTTGGTTTATGTAAAAAGAAATAACCCGGCAACAATTGTACGCTACTATAATTCCGCTCATTTTAATCCCGATAAATTCGCTTTTGGCTGGATGCCCGCGCATCCGGCATTTTTTGTCAAGAGTTTCATTTATGAAAAGTATGGTTTATTTCGGACCGACTATAAGATCGCTGCCGATTATGAATTGCTGACAAGATTTCTTGGCAAATACAGAATTTCTTATAGTTACATTCCTGAAGTTTTTGTTAAAATGAGGACAAAAGGAGTAAGCACAAGAAACATAAAAAGTAATTTTATTTTAAATAAAGAAATTGTGCGTGCCTGCTCCGATAATGGGATTAAGACAAATTATTTTAAAGTGTATTCCAAGTATTTCATTAAAATCTTTCAATTACTTGGCAGGCCGCAAGCAAAGTTGAATTGGAAATGATTCCGCTGTTTTTATAAAAGGGAAGTATATTGTTTCATGGGTAATAACTCATTTGTTCTTGTTACCGGAGCAACTGGATTCATCGGCCGCGCTGTTTGCGCCGCGCTGCTTACGCAGGGATTTGCGGTAAGAGCGGTTATACGCAATGATTCGATAACAAAGGAAAGTATTCCCGCTTCCGAGGTTGCCGTAATAGATGACATCAATTCAAATACAGACTGGTCAAACTTGTTAACTAATGTTGATACAGTAATACATTTGGCCGCCTGGAACAATGCAGTACAGGTGCTGCCTGTAAACCCGCTTGTGGCGTGCAGAGAAATTAACGTTTATGGCAGTGAACGTCTGGCAAAAATGGCCGCAGCTTCGGGAGTAAGACGTTTTATTTACATGAGTACAGTGAAAGTGCATGGAGAAGGTGACGCACATGCTTATACAGAGGAAGATGAACCGAGACCACAAAATCTTTATGTTGGCAGTAAATGGCAGGCCGAACAGACCTTGCAAATAATTGCCGGGCAAACGGATATGAAACTGGTCATATTGCGGCCACCTTTAGTTTATGGGCCGGGAGTTAAAGAGAATTTTTTGCGCTTAATAAAACTGGTGGATAAGCAAATACCGCTGCCTTTGGCCGGAATCAAAAACAAGCGCAGCATTATCTATGTCGGTAATTTGGTAGATGCCGTAATCAAATGTATTAATTGCGCTGAAGCAGGCGAAAAAACATTTTTGTTGAGCGATGGAGAAAATGTTTCCACCAAAGAACTTATCGGCATGATCGCGGCTGCCTTAAAGAAAAAACCGTATCTCTTTTACCTGCCTGAATCGCTCCTGAAATTAGCGGGGAAAATAACCGGGCATGAAGCCGAAATCAATAGGCTATGCAATTCTCTTTATGCAGATATTAGTAAAATAAAAACAGTACTGGAGTGGCAGCCGCCGTTTTCTTTGGCGGAAGGAATAAAAGAAACTATTAACTGGTATAGAAATAAGTGAAACGCATTTTTGATTTTACATTAGCCCTGATTTTAACAGCCATTATGGCGCTGCCGATTTTGATCATAGCAATCTCGGTCAAGCTTACTTCGCGAGGCCCTGTTATTTACTGGTCGGACCGGGTGGGTAAAAACAACCGGATATTTCCCATGCCTAAATTTCGCACTATGCGCGCAGATACTCCGGCAGTGGCGACGCATCTTTTGCAAAACGCTGATAATTATGTAACAGCGCCGGGAGCATTCTTACGCAAGACGAGTTTTGATGAATTGCCTCAACTTTGGAGTGTTTTGAAAGGCGACATGAGTTTTGTCGGTCCGCGGCCGGCGCTGTTCAATCAGGATGATTTGATCAATCTGAGAGATCAAAAAGAAATATCCAAACTTGTGCCCGGCATTACCGGTTGGGCGCAAATCAATGGCAGAGACGATCTGCCGATTCCGGTTAAAGTAGCATATGATGAATATTATTTTAAACATCAATCTTTCTTTTTTGATCTCAGTATTTTATGGAAAACGGTTTTTAAGGTTATTAAAAAGGAAGGTGTTATTCACTGATAAAGGCTTGCGCAATAAACCGGGATACTCCATAAAACTGGATGGCTGCTATTAATGATTGATCTTTTCAAACGAAAAATCCAAAATCTGATTTCAGATAAGAAATTCTCTGAGATTTTAACCGGCGCGTCTTGGGCTCTATCTGCACGTGTTATTGCCGCAGGTATCGGTGTGGTGTCCAGCATCATCATTGCCAGAGCTTATGGTGCAGAAGTGCTGGGCATTGTGGCAGTGCTTAATTCATTTCTCGCA
>Ga0209777_10000412_pt1 | contig 72297 bp, 79 predicted proteins | sample FrelakmetHBP12HB_FD_187147 | JGI IMG/M metagenome (GOLD analysis project Ga0209777, IMG submission 187147) | Freshwater lake sediment microbial communities from the University of Notre Dame, USA, for methane emissions studies -HBP12 HB (SPAdes)... | ecosystem: Environmental > Aquatic >...
CAGAGCATCGACGGTCTGAACAGGACTAATGCTTAAGGAGCAAACCGCCCCCTGGGCTTCGGCCCCCACCTATATCCGTTATGGGTGACAGGAGAGGATAAGCCTCCCAGCCTAGCATAGAAGAGGAAGAAGCAGGGATTTAAAAAGGTTATTAGAACTAGGATGATACTGATTTTAGTTAAATTTATTAATCAGAAACATCAAGGATTATATGCATGGCTGACAAAGTCAAGAAAATCAAGATTGCAGAAAAAGTCATTCCGCGCCTTACTTACAAGCAGCTTATCAAGCAGCACCTTAGTATTCTTAAGAATCTTCAGTATGAGTCAGGATTATTTGCAGCGTCTAAAAAGGACAGCACTACTGGCTACAACAAGTCTTGGCTGAGGGATAATTTCTATGAGTGCCTTGCTTTCGAGGTGATTGGCGACTGGGACACTGTGGAAAAAACCTATGAAGCATTGCTTAAGGCTTTCCTGAAGCACGAGCCTAAGATTGATTACGCTATCAGCTCAAAGCCCAAGTTCAAGCACGAGTATATTCATGCGCGTATCAATCCAGAAAACTTTGACGAGTTCTGGGAGGACTGGGGCAATAAGCAAAACGATTCCATAGGGGCAATCCTTTTTAGGATTGGGGAATTGGTTAATCATCATGAGAGGCAGATACTCAAAAAAGAAGACCATATCCGCATTGTTAATAAGTTGGTGCAGTACCTTGACAGCATACAATACTGGCAGGACGAGGACAGCGGCATGTGGGAGGAAGGAGAGGAAGTGCATGCTTCCAGCGTAGGTGCCTGTCTTGCAGGACTAAAATCCATCCGGAATATTCCTGGCATTGTTGTGCCTGAAGACATGATAATGAAGGGCGAGCAAACATTGAATGCTCTGCTTCCGCGAGAGTCCAAAAATAAATTTGTTGACCTGGCATTATTATCATTGATATGGCCTTATAATATTGTTACGCCGCAGCAAAGAGAAGACATACTGAAGAATGTCGAATATCTTCTCTTGAAAGAGCGCGGAGTTGTTAGGTACAAGAACGACCATTATTATAATAAGAATCCTGACGGTTATTCTGAAGAAGCAGAGTGGACTTTTGGCCTTGCCTGGTTAGCGATTATTTACGAGCACATGGGAGACAAGAAGAAAGCCAAGCAATTTTTGGAGCACCTGATGAAAGATGTTACTCCTGAAGGCTTGCCAGAATTATACTTCTGCAATTCCTCAGAGTACAACGAGAACAACCCCCTTGGATGGTCAGAATCATTATTCATTGTTGCGCTGCATGACCTAAACAAGAAATTCATTAAGAGCTAAAAATATATTTTCTAATAAATCTAATAAAGTAAACTTTATATATTAGTAGTGCAGGTGATGAAAAGCTATGACACCTATTAATACTGAACAGGACAGGCAACTAAGGCATGACATGGCAGAACTGAAAGAGAAGATTAGTTTTTTCCTCTACAACCAATTTGTTAATTTTGAGAGAGACAAGAAAATCCAGCTCAACGGCTCAGAGATAAAGCCTTCCTTCTTCCTGAATGATTACGAAGTCTTCATCGACTGCTTCAGGTTCGCTGCCGCGGGCAATGCTGACTATGATGAAAGAGCAAAGCTTTACAATGAGACTGGCGTGAAATTCCTCTTCCTGGACTTAAGAAACCTTGTAGAGAAGAACATTGACGAGTTTCTCAGGGCAAAGCTGCCAGCCATGGACGTTGATGTGAAATAATAAATTGAATAAGAAAATAAAAAATTTGTTCTTGCTTTTTTACTTAATCTCATCTGGCGGTATCTGCATTAGCTTGTCCGGGTATGTCACATCCTTGTGCACGAATAATCCGCACCAGCACCTTTTCATAGCATCATAATGTTTTCTGTGGAAGGGTATGCAGGGGCAAACTATTTTCATGTCATGCTCACGATTGCCAATTAATGCTTGGCAGGGGCAGAATGGGCTGCCGTGTTTTTGCTCCAGCTTGACTTCCTGCTCAAGGCAAAACTCCACGAGTGCAGTATCAGGTGTGAATTTGTAGCCCAGCTTATCAACTACTTTTTCAAAATAATTATGCAACACTTTTTTCCTCGCTTCAACTGCCGGGTCTGCGCTCATTATTATCTTTCTCCCCATTCTTTCATTCAAATTCCATTCTTCTATTTCTTCAATCCCAATGCTTTTGCTATTTTTTCAGGATTATAGCCGACAATAACTTCATTTCCAATAATTATGAATGGGAAGCTTCCATTGCTGCCGTGCTTTTCCATCTCACTCATTATTCTTTGCTGCTCTTCCTCTTCAGCCAGGTCATAGTCTGTGAAGTCAAACACCACTTTGTTGTCCTTGAAGAACTGCTTGGTCTTCATGCACCACGGGCATGTGCTTAATGCATACAATGTTACTTTTTTCATGGTTTCACCTCATAACCTTTTGCGAAAAGGTTAACGATGACAAAACTTTGTTTTGGCATCCCAAAACGCAACTAGCGTTTTGACGAAAATACCTTAAGGAGGATATTCTCACTCTGTTCGAAATCCTCCGAATCACTTTCGTATTCTTTTCACTTTTTATCTTGTAATATTATTTTGCTCGTCGGCCACGCAGTGCCTAAAATTTTTTGTTTTCTTTTATATTTTAATTAATATTTTTCCTTTCTCTAATTTTACTTGGTAAACAGCCAGCTTAATCTCTGGCGCATCAACAAGTTCTCCATTCCTCACATCAAACCTCCAGTCGTGGCAGGGGCATTTCACAATAAAGCCTTCAAGCTTGCCTGCTGACAACGGGCATTCCATGTGTGCGCACCTGTTATCAACTGCATAAAGTTTTCCAGATATCTTTGCCAGAAGAACAGGAGTTTCTCCAATGTTGACAAGCTTCATGCTATTATCTTCAAGATTTTTATCATCGATTGCAAAAATCCAGGAGCTAACCTTTTTACTCATACAACCTTTTCTCCCTGCAAGTTGTTAAGATGGGCAACGCACTTGCTGTTTTCGCAGGCGCAACTGCCGCCGCAATCAAGAGTTCCTCCTCTGCATTCCATGGTGCACATCACGTTGCACACTTCCTTCTTCTCCTGCGGTATGCATGATGTTGCATGGCAGCATTGCTCAGGAACGCAGTCAGAATCAACCGTGCAGTCTGATTTCTGTATTCTCACTTGTTTGCAAGTATTATTAACGCATTTTGTCTCGAACATCGCTGCTATTCCTGTGCAGAAGTCTGGGCATTGTTTGCTGGTGTTTACAATGCCTTTGTTTCCAATAAAGCATTCTCCAGTGCTGATATGAGTTCCGCAGGCGCAGTCAGAATCTGTTGCGCAGGAAGTCTGTGAGATTGGCGGCGCTGTTTTCTGGCAGCCCACTAGAAAAAGTATGAGAATGCTCGCAAATGCTAAGAATAAAAATGTGTTCTTTATTTTCATAAAACCACCTCCTGTTCTTTTCAGATTGGAATGATGGCATCTTTAAAAATTTTCTTATAGAGTTATAAGGCTGCTTATAAAGAAACTCCTAATCAATCATACTCTTAATCAGTAATAGAGAGAACTTTTGTTTTGATTATGTCCCTGATTTTTCTCATCTCGTCAATAGGCATGTGGTGCGGGTCTTTTACCTCCCAGAAAACAGCTTTTTTGGACTTTAACAGGAAGCCAGGGCATTGGTTCTTGTCGCACATCACAATTATTTTGTCAGCATCATTAATCATGTCCTCGTTTACCAGCTTGACCTTGTTCTTGCTCACATCAATATCTTCCTCATTCATCAAGGCGACGACTTCATAGGGAAGCTTAGGATATTTTTGAGGAGTGTCCTGCTTGGTTCCTGCGCTGACAGCATCATGGGAATGGGTGAAATGATTATAATAAGCCTCTGCCATCTGGCTCCTGCCGACATTGCCAGAGCAAACAAACAATATCTTAACCATAAAAATCCTTAGCAAAGCATCTTATATAAATTTTGCTGTGAAAACCAAAAAACTTATTAATTCAGTCAGGCTTTCTTTATCATTATCATACTCAGGGGGTGTCGTGTGGAAAATTCAGTGTTATTCTTAGGTACTGGCGGTGATTCCTTAGTTGTTGGTAAACAGATGAGGGCGAGCGGCGGCATTGTTCTTGAATTGGACGGCAACCAGTTCGTGCTTGACCCCGGGCCGGGATGCCTGGTAAGGGCTAGGCAGGCAGAAGTCAGCATAAGGGACACAGTTGCTGTGCTTGTAAGCCATGCTCACACAAATCATTCTAATGATGTTAATGCAGTGCTCGAAGCCTTGAGTGTCTCAGGCTTGGACAGGATTGGAGTGTTGGTGTGCAGCAGAAAAGTTGCAATGGGAGATGATGACAAGGAAGTTCCGATTCTAAAGAAGCGAAGCTGGAATTTTGTTGAGAAAGTATTGACTCTTGAAGCAGGCTCAAAAATAGGCATCAACAACATCAACATCTACACCACCAAGACTCAGCACTTTGACTCAGAAGGAATAGGATTCATATTCGAGACTCCAAGGTACAGCATAGGCTATGCTTCAGACACAGAATATTCTGAGGAGATAGCAGACCAGTATGCCAAGTGCGGAATGCTCATACTCAACTGCAAGTATCCTGCAGACATGAAAGAGCCAGGCCACCTGAATGCTGGAGATGTTGTCAAGTTCATAAAGCGCGCCAGCCCGAAGCTTGCAGTAATCACGCATTTCGGGGTGAAGATGATAGAATCAGACCCCATGTACCAGGCAAGAGAAATACAAAAGGAAGCTGGAGTTGAAGTAATAGCTGCAAAAGACGGCTTGTTAATCAATCCAGTATCTTTCTCCTCGCGAATGAGGCAGGAGACGCTAGAGCCGTTCAACCAGACGCAATAGAAATTTTTAGTTTTTTTCTTAATTAAATTTTAAAATATAAGAGTTATAGCTAGAATAAATTATTTTACAATAAAAGAATAATTCCGTATCCTATCAGGCAGCCCGCTGTGACAAACGGCATTGCAGGGTAGAACTTGTCCTTCTTGGCGAAGATGAACAGCAAAGCAAGGGCAATGGTCGTGGTGATAGTGATTATCATGCTCTGCTGAAGAGCAACAGCTTTTGTCAAGCCCTTGACCACAAGGCTTTCCATGACAGCGCCTGTGAATATTAATGGGAATGCAATGTCGCCGCCGCCAAGAATAGCATTCCTCTTCTCCACTTTCTGCTTCTTAAAATCTGCTCTCAAGCTCTTGGGAGGAATAAGCTTTGCACTTTTCACGCTGATCTTCTGCTCTTTAGGAGTGTAAGGTATGAACAAGCCTGCAAAAACTTTGCTCTGAGCCTGGAACTTAGCCATCCTGACCATGTGCTTGCTCTTGAAAACAGCATAGATGTCATAGACAGAGATTACCAGTAAGAGTATTATTGCCCAGAGAACATTGAGCAAGGGAACAAGGAACACTGCGATGCCAGCGTACATCAGCACCTCTGTGAGGTTATGGATGATTACGTTGGGCTTTAACACTTTCAGGATTGCGAGCACCAGTGCAATCACAAAAGCAATATAATTAGCTAGGAAGACTCCCAGAGCAAGGCTGATGGCAAGGAACACTGCAATAAAGAACCAGGCTTTCCAAAGATTTATTTTCTGCATCCTAATAATTAATAGTACCAGAAGAGTGCCGATGATTAGGCCAAGGGCAATATAGGCAAAGGCTCCTGAGCCTGACAATTCAGGCCTGGGGCCGAGGCTGGTGTCTCCGTGAATAACAGTCTTCACTCCCTCGACAATTTGGACTCCTCCAATGTCTTTGTTCACCAGGACTAATCCAACCACCTGGGCGAGTATGAAAAAAATCACCAGCGCCAAAGTTATCATTAAGTCGTGCTTCATATCAATTAAAGTGTTAAGAACTAGTATTTAATGTTTTGGGATTTTTTCAAAGCTCTTAAGCTAATTTCTTTATCTTGTTAATTGTGACCAGGATTGCGCCCTTGGCAGGGAAGCCTCTGTGAATCTTTTTAATCATTTCGCTCCATTTTCCCTCTTTAAAATATTCTGCGCTTCCTTTTATTTCATAGCCAACACAATTTTTCTCCCAATCCCTGCACCAGACAACCAAAGAGATATTATTATTTTTCTTCAGATTTCTAATAGTCTCAGCCATATAATTATCTCCAATTAGAAGATTCTTTTGAGAAACAACTTTTACGTCGCCAACAACAATGCAGTGAGGATTGCCTTCAGAGTCAATGGTTGCCAATGCTAGAGCGTTTTTTTCTATCAATTCTTTCATTTCAGTAGTTATTTCAGTCATGAAGCAGGTTAATATTGCTTTGTTTATTAATTTTTCCGCAACACATTTTTTAGCTTACGTTCCTTCCTGTTGTTATCGAGATAATTTCGCAACTTTTATATAGCTTATGAGCAATTTATTCAATAATATGACTAAAATAATAGACCCTTATGGCAGCGAGTTGGTAGAGAATTATGCCAAGACAATCAAGGAGTTTGGATTAGAAATATTTACGCCTGACATGTTTCCTGAGCCTAATCGCGTGATGAGGCGGGGAGTTGTGTTCGCAGGCAGGGATTTGAGCATAATTGCTAAGTGCATCAGGGAGAAAAAGCCTTTCTATGCATTAAGCGGAATAATGCCGACCAGCGATTACATCCACTTGGGGAACAAAGTAGTGGTTGAGAACCTTGCTTATTTTCAGAAGCACGGAGCAATAACATTTATTCTAATAGCTGACCTAGAAGCAGCTGCCGCCAGAGGCGTAAGCTTAGAAGAAGGGCGGAAGCGAGCATTGGAGTTTCACATACCAGCTTACCTTGCACTAGGACTTGACCCTAAGAAAACTATTTTTTATTTTCAATCAGAGAACAAGGAAGTAGTCCACTTTGCCTATGAAGCTGCCAGGAAGATTACTCTGAATGAGTTCAAGGCGATTTATGGCAATGCAGACCCTGGCAGGATTATGAGCGCAGTCACCCAGGTCGGTGATGTTCTTTATCCGCAGTTCAAGGAGAGAATGCCAGGAATCATTCCTGTGGGATTAGACCAGGACCCCCACATCAGGCTTGCAAGAGATGTTGTTAGCAGGATGAAGGACAGAAAATTTTTCCAAGTGAGCAGCTTGTATCACAAGTACACTCCTAGCCTTGACGGCAGCATCAAGATGAGCAAGTCAAAGCCAGAATCCTGCATCAGCCTGCCAGAAGACCCGAAGGTTGTGTGCAAGAAAATAAGGAATGCACTCACGGGCGGTAGAGATACTCTTGAGGAGCACAGAAGATTAGGCGCAGTGATTGAAAAGGACATGGTTTTTGAGCTTTTGAAACAGCACTTGATAGAAGACGATAAAGAGCTTGACAAGATTTACCAGGAGTACAAGTCTGGCAGGATGACTAGCGGTGAGCTCAAGCAAATAGCCTGCGACAAGATGACTGCCTTCATGGAAGATTTCAAAATAAAACTTGAGGCCAATCGAAAGATTGTCCATGAACTTCATTTCGTGAAATTTTCGTAATGTGGGACTAAGCGAACGAAGTGAGCGCATGTCACACTTTTCCCTCAAGGCTTTCGTAAAGGCTTGAAAGAGAACAAAAAAATAGTCAAGGAACTAAATTTTGTCAAGTTTGTTTAAAAGTCGCCTTGGCCACCCCGGATGGGGCGACCCCCGACCAAACAGCCGTCGTGCAACTTATTTATCAAGTAAATTGCGTTGCACTTGCAGTAGGCTGTGGCGACTTTTGCACTCCAACTCATGATTTTCAATAACTTTAAATAAAACATAACCAGAACTATTGGAAGAAAAAGCAAAAGGAAAACAAAAAGAAAGTAAAAGGAAATCAAAAGGGGTGGGTTAAGATGGCAAAACATGTTCCTTTAACAAGCGGATTCATGCTTACCAGCATAATAGGATTCTTTGTGTCAGTGTTTTATGTTATGAAACTGGACATGACATGGGGGTTCACCTTTGCATTGTTCTTTACCATAGCATTTGTAGCCAGCGTTATCAGCATGAGCAAGATAGAAGCAGAGGACAAGTACGGCTTGCAGGAATTGGCTATTCATGACAAGGATCATTATGCTAAGAAGAGAAAACGCCAATAAACGCAAGTAATAAATAAGGGACTGCATTACAGGGTATAAAATTAAGATTAGAGAAAAAATAAAAAAATAATATCTGTTTTAATTAGGGGGTGTTTTGATGAGAAAAGAAGTATTTCTAGGATTAGCAGGATTGTTATTTGCTGCTTTGTTCATCGCCAGTTGTGTTCCAGTGGCAAAGTACTATGTGTGCCCTGATAACAGGAAAGTATTGAACCCTGAGCAGTGCACTCCCATAAACCAAGAAACAAATCAGGCTGTAGTTCCTGAGAACGTGACTGGGCCAGTCCAGGAAGTTGCGGTTGTGAAGGGCATAAGCCCAGAAGCCCAAGCCTTATTTGATAAGTTTGCCAAAGTCAATTATTTACAATTTGTTTATGTTAACTCAGCAGCCCAGGTGCCTGAGAATGTTTACTATGCATCCAAGGACAGGATGAAAGTAGTCTTGAAGACCAAGGTGAAATTCAGCGGCACAGAATTATATGATACAGTCTACCTTGACCTGGTAAACAAGACTGCAGTTGCTTACTGCGAGGATAAGTTTGTGTGCAATGACCTGAACACACCCATGAATATTGATTACTCACAGTATATTATAGAAACGCCTTTTGACTGGATGGCCAAGATAGCCAAGGCCAGCTTGACAGGAAGGTCTAAGAGCTTGGAGAGCAGGAATGCAATAGAAGTAAGCATTGAGGCTGATGGCCAGCAAGGGCTGATGTATGTGGATTCATTCTTCAGCGCTCCATTATCAGTAACCCTTGGCAGCACCACCTATGATTACAAGAACATGGTGATAAACGAGGCAGGCCCGACAGACCTGGCGCACCAGAAGCTTGGGCCATAGTCTTTGGCAATATTTTTTTGTTTTATATTTTATTTATTTTTTTCGCTTTTCTTTTTCTAAACTTTATTTTATTATACTTTTTTTTATACTTTTTCTACTTTTTTCTTTTTTTCGAAATATTTAGCAAGATTTAAATAATCCATTATCGACTCTTCTTCTCTATGAATAAAAGAGGTGAAGGCAGTATTTTAGAAGCCATCTTCAAGTTGAAGCCCAGGGGTAGCTGTTATTCCCAGCTTTGTTCTTTGAAAGTCAAGGATATCATGGTAAAGGATGTTCTTTGCACTCACAGGACTGAGAAGCTGATAGAAGCAGCTCATGTGATGATAGGCGCCCATGCTTCCTGCCTTGTAATTGTTGAGCGTGAAAAGCCTATAGGCATATTGACTGAGAGGGATTTTGTGAAGAAGCTGCCCATGAAGAAGGACCATTCATCTGAGATAATGGTTGGTGATTTCATGACTTCGCAATTGTTCAGCGTGCACCACACTGCTACTCTTGTTGAAGCCCAGAAGATTATGCGGGAGCACAAGTTCAGGAAGCTGGTGGTTATTGATAATGACGAGCTCAAAGGAATAATCACCCAGACTGATTTGTGCTGGGCAGTGGCTGACCTGGAAGCAGATTACAAAAATCCTCCTCTGGTCAGGGATGTGATGAGCAGGAAAGTTTTGGCAGTAGGCCAGGATGATCGGTTCTTAAAAGCCAAGAAGCTCATGGCAAGCAGGGACACTGGCTCTGTCATGGTAGTTGAGAATGGGGAGATAAAGGGAATGTTCACAGAGTTCGACTTGGTGAGTGAGTTCTTTATGAACCCTAACCGCCTAAGGAATTCTTACATGAGAGACCTTATGACAACTCCAGTCATCTGCATATCCCCTGACTTTGATGTGTTCCAGATAAATAATATCATGCTGAACCATAACTTCAGGAGGCTGCCTGTGGTTGAAGGCAACAAATTAGTAGGCATAGTAACCCAGACAGATATTGCCCGCAGCATGTACGAGTTCATAGAGAAGAACAAGGATGCAGCTTATCATGAAAAAGCCAAGAACAAGGAGCCTATTTACTGCGTCAAGAAGAGCGGCAGCACAATTCTTTATGAGAAGAAGAGAGAAGAACCTAAAAAAGAGCAGAAGAAAAAATAATTTCTAGAGTTGTAGATATCAAGTCCTTATTGCCCTAAGGTGGAAATTTCTTAGATTGAAAGAATCTTATGCGTTGCGCGGGGATGCGCCCTCGGGCGCGCAGCATCTGCGACAAAATAATTTTAAATTTCCAAGGCAATAGGATGAAGATGCGAACTTTCAACAGAGAATTTTTTTAATCTTTAGAATTCTTAGAATCAAATTTGTCTTTAGCTCTATTCTCTTTCCAGTAGACTGCGTGGCTAGCACGCTTGTCAAAGAGCGCAATGGCGATGCTTATCACATTGGTCTGGTAGTCTTTGAGCCTTGAGTCTGAGAAAATCTTTTTTGCGTCATCAAGGCATTCCTTCATGAGCTTGATATTCTCTTCCCTGCACTTCTTCTCCTCTTCCCTCTCCTCTTCAGCTGTCAAGAACACTTCTGTCCACTTAGGATACATGCTCTTTTCAGTTGTCTTTGCAAATGCCTTGCTGAAAGCCATGCATTTAGGGAACGCAGAAGATATTTATAAATTTGATTGAAGAAAAGGCGAAAGTTCTTATTAATCCTCGAAAATCTTTTCCTTCTGCTGGATTGCGCTGGGAGCGCTTCCTCCGTGCCAGGTGAACCTCGGCCTTACGCGCATAGGATACATCTTCTCGTTGTTGTCGTCCAGAACAATGGCTGCGCCCTTAACCCTTGGCAGGTCATCAAGGTTCTTGTCAAGGCTGCCTCGCAGATAGCTCTGCATCAATGCACCTAAAGCGTCAATGTCTATCTTTGCAGTAATCCTATGGGCGATTATAATATCTGCCTGGGTCATCACATCAGTATGGATTTTTCCTGGCTGCTGGCTGGCGAGAATCAGGCTGATGCCTGGCTGCCTTCCCTCTCTAAGGATGGTTATCAACGGGTCGCTAGCAAGGGTTTTTCCTTCTCTTGGCAGGAACTCGTGGGCTTCATCAACAATGAGCCACACCATTGGAAAGTCAAGCTTCTGAATTTCTTCTTCGCTAAAATAATAAACGCTCTTGTGCACCTGCTGGAATTCCTCGTTCTTCCTGGCAATCATTCTCTGGATGAATAATTTCTCAGCCACCAATCCTATCACCAAGGATTTTATCCTCCAGCTTCCTGGCATGGTTGCATAGCAGCTGACATCAAGCACAGTAACCTGGCCTGGCCTTGCCAGCTCGCTGAGAGGAGTGCCTTTTATGTCAAACAAGCCCCAGGATTTTGCATTGCTGAAAAGATTAAGAGTAGCATTCTTTATGTCATTGGAAGCAGAGCTCTTGTTGATGGCGTTCATTATATCGTCAAGGTCAAATTCTTTTTTGTCAACAGACTCTTCTCTTAAGTCGCTTATTATTTTTTCAATCAGCACGCCGATTGGGTCGTTAGGATTGACGTCAAAAGTCATGCACCAGTCGCTTCCATCCAGTTCGCTGGGTTTGATGCTGAAAGAGGCGTCTGTGGGTATGCCTTTCTCCCTGTAATCATTGAAATAGCCTATTGGAGTGTAAATTGCAATGTCCAGCCCCTTGGGTTCCATGCCCCATTCTTCCAGCAACAGCTGGTCTGCCTTGTTAGGATATTTCATGGTCCAGTAAACTCCCATGGTGTCGAGCATTATCACAGAGACGTTGCACTTGATGTCTGGCGGCATGTCAGATATGCCTTCTGCAATCACGCCCATGGTGTAAGACTTTCCTCCTCCTCTCTTGCCGCACACAAAGATTACATGGCTCCTTATCACGTCGAGAAGTATCTTGTTGGACAAGCTGGTGGTCCTTCCCATCTTCACGTAGTGCTTGCCCAGGAGAATGGTTCCGTCTGTTCCGTACTTCTCCAGGTCATCCACGCTCCTACCCAGAATTATGTCGTACATGATTCATTGCTCTTTTTTTATATTAACAATCATCATTTCAGTGTTGTGGGTATATAAATTTAACCCTTGCATCGGGCTTGTTGAAAAAGTCGCCACCACCAAGGCTTTAGCAAAAGGCTTGAACCAAAAAACATTTAAAAAAGGGAATTTTTACCATTCTAAAAAGGTTATAATTTCAATTATTTGAATTAAACACTGATTTTAAACAGCGGGGTGGTTTTTTTGGCTAGGAAGAAAGAAGTAAAGAAAGAAGTAAATATTAACAAGAATGCTAATGGCAATAATAACACCAAGATAAAGATTTACAAGGTGGACGGTGCTGCACAGAAAGAAGAGGAGCGTAAAATAAGAGACAAGACCATACAGAAAGTAATGGTTGTCATAATAGTTGTGCTTGCAATTGCAGCTATTTTCTCAGGCATAATGACTTTTTTTCCGAATCTTTTCGGAAGGTTCACCCTGGGCGGGGAACTGGCAGCAACTGTTAATGGCAAAGGAATAACCATGACTGAGCTTAACAATGAATATGCTCGCTTGCCTGCGCAGTACCAGTACTACATAACCAAGGACGCCTACCTTCAACAGCTAATAGACCAGAATTTGCTGGCAGACGAAGCTGCAAGGAATAATTTTTCTGTGACTGATAAAGAGATTGATGGCGGCCTGTTAGCTTTCATGCAAACCAACAACCTAACCCAGGACAATATTACGCAGATTCTCAAGGCAAAAAAATTAACCATGCCAGAGCTAAGGGACTTGATGAAAAATCAGCTGCTGGTAAACAAGGTATTATCTGAATTGGTGGACAAGAAAATAAATATCACCACCGAGCAGGCTTTGAAGTACTTCAATGATAATCCCAGCACTTTCACCATACCTGAGATGGTAACAGTAAGGCACATTCTAATAAGCATAGGCTTGAACAACAGAACTGTTGCAGATGCTGATAAGATAGCAAGTGATGTACTGAAAATGCTGAATAGCAATAAGAGCAACTTCTGTGGCCTGGTCGCTAAATACAGTGATGATTCGGGAAGTGCAGGAGCATGCGGAGAGTACACATTTGCAAGAGGGCAAATGGTGGCGGAATTTGAAAACAGGTCATTTGACCAAGCGCCCGGAGCAGTAAGCATTGTGGACACCCAGTTCGGTTCTCACATACTCTGGACTGTGAACAAGACAGCAAAGCAGATAGTTCCTTTCAAGGATGTTCAGCAGCAGATAACACAGGTGCTTTTCCAGCAGCAGGAAAAAATAGTTTACGCAAATCTCATTGCAAGCCTTAGGGCAAAAGCCACTATAGTTGATTATCTTGCGCAGAAAGAAGCAGCTGTAAACAAAACATTTGCAGAACAAAATCAAAATCCAACATCTGCAGCACAATCTGGAGGCCAGATACAGGTAAATGTTGCAGAGCCTGCACAGGCAGGAGCAAATGCAAATGCAGCAAATGCAGCTGCAACAGCTGGAGCCCAGACAACAGTAGAAGTAACCAATGAAGTTAATGAAACAAATGAGACAAAAGAGCCAGCAGAAGCAACTGGTGTTGAAGAGACGCCTGCTGTTGTTGTTCAGGAGCAACCCATTACTAACACTGTTCAAATAGGATTTGCAGACTGCCTTGCGAACCAAGGCGCAGTTCTCTACGGAGCATACTGGGATTCCAGCACCAAGACCCAGGAATCATACTTCGGAGCAGACATAGGCAAAATCACCTATGTTGAGTGCGGAGTGCAGGGAGACTACAGGGCTCAGACAGATGCTTGCAAGAATGAAGGCATACTCGCCTATCCGACCTGGATTATTAATAGCAAGAAGTACATGGGCATACAGGAACTAGCTCAACTGGCAACCATCAGTGGGTGCAAGGTATAAATTTTTTTCTTACTTTTAATTTGAGAGTTTATAGTTAGTCATAAATGTAGTTATAAATGAACTCCTTTTTTATTTTACTTTGAGAACATAAATCAATTCTTTTTCTCCAGGCACATATCGCCCAATTAGCATGGCTTTTAGATTAAAACCCTTCTTTTCAAGAAAACCAATGACGTCCTGTTTTTCCTCGCTAACCGTAACTGACATTTCCTCTTTTCTTGAATTCTTAAAATGCTCCATTGCTTTTTCAAATAGTTTTGAACCAATACCTTTTTTTCTTAATCCTTTTTCAACAACAAGCGTTGAAAGCTTTACATAATTCTTATCAGGTTTATCTGAAACAGCAACAAGACCTTTGATCAATCCGTTTTCATTATCATAAACCCATGCGTGTTTGAAGTTTGACCCAGTAACCCAGCCATCAATAGCTTTTCTTTGGTTTCCATAAAGAGGTGCTATATATTTCTCTGCTAATTTTTCTAATTGTTCTCTATCTTTTGGTTCAGCTTTTCTAATACTCACTTTAGCATCTTTTCCAGGGATTATTTAATCTTTTATAAATTTTCCGCTCTTTAACCACCAATAAGTAATAAATATGTCATTTTCTCGAGTGTTCTCTCGTCGCGAAATCCTAAACCCAAACATTTAAAAACCCCTCAATACTACTCTTTTCTAAGCCCGGCACAGAGTTGCTCATGCGAGCCCGAGCGCATAGCTCATGGCTGTGAGCATTGTGAGTTAGTGTTGGGCTACAATTAGCTTATGATGTTCAATAGATAAGAAATAATAGATACAACGAAAGCAAGACAGACAAGAAAGGACAGGCACAAAAGCCTTTTCATCATACTCACTTAATTTTCAGAAATTATTTGGAAATAAGAAAGACCTTTTCATTTTGAAAAGGAAAAAGAAAAAGAGTAAAGGAAAAGATTTAGGTGCTTGTTCTAAGGGAAGGAGCAAATTATTTGCTATTACACCATGTTCACAAATATTATCAAGGAACATTCAAGGTATTTTAAGTTTATAGTAGCAGATAAAATAGAAGTCTCCTTCTAAGAATAGAAAAAGAAAATAAATATAATCAAACAAAAAATCGTCATTGACAGCCCGAGGGGGCAACCCCAGTCAATGCAGCCAGCGCCTTAACATAAATGTTTGCGGCGCGGGTGCAGGCTGCGACGATTTTTTTAAAGTAAAGGTGAACAAAATGGCAAAAATAGCACAAGTATCAGCAAAATATATTGTTCATGCTGAGATACAAATTGAGGGAGTAGTAGACAGGCCTGACGTGATAGGCGCGATATTCGGCCAGACAGAAGGCTTGCTAGGAGCAGACTTGGAGCTGAGAGAGCTTCAAAGAAGCGGAAGAATAGGAAGAATAGAAGTGAATGTTGACACCAAGAGCGGAAAATCATCTGGCGCCATAATAATACCAAGTTCTCTTGACAAGGCAGAGACCAGCATTGTAGCTGCAAGCCTTGAAGTCATCCAGCGAATAGGACCTTGCAATGCAAAAATAAAAGTAATCAACATAGAAGATGTAAGAGTCTCAAAGAGACAGTTTGTGATTGACAGGGCAAAAGAGCTGCTCAAGGAATTGATAGAGTCAGTAATGCCTGACAGCCAGGAATTAGCAGACGAAGTATCCTATGCAGTAAGAGTGATGGAGATACAAGAGTACGGCAAGGACAGACTGCCAGCAGGACCAGGTGTTGATGAGAGCGACGAAGTCATAGTGGTGGAAGGCAGAGCAGATGTTCTTAACCTATTAAAGCAAGGCTTCAAGAATGTGATAGCAATGAACGGCACCAATGTGCCAGAAACTATTATAGAGCTGAGCAGGAGGAAAACCATCACTATATTTGTGGACGGAGACAGAGGCGGAGACCTGATAATCAAGGAGCTCAGCGAAGTAGGAGAAATAGACTTTGTGACCAAGGCTCCTGACGGAAAAGAAGTCGAGGAATTAACCAAGAAGGAAATTCACAAGGCGCTCAGGAGCAGGGTTGCTTTTGAGCAGGCCAAGACTGAAATCCACGCCAGCAGCAATGAGCCAAGAGGAGAAGAGAGAAGGCCTCAGCCCCAGCAGCAGAGAGACCAAAGAGACCAGAGAGACTACAGGGTAGACAGGAGGCCAATGCCTTCACAGCCAAGCCCAGCTCCTAGGCCCATGCCGCAGCCTTCTGCACCCGCAGGCAAGCCAAAAGAGCCAACACCACATGAGAAAGAAGTGTTCGGTGAAATGCTCGAGGACTTGATAGGAACAAGAGGAGCCTACATACTGGACGAGAAACTCAACATCCTCGGCAAAGTGCCCTTTACAGAATTGCAAAGCACAATCAAGAGCCTGCACTCAGGAGTGTACGCGGTTGTGTTTGACGGAGTAATTGACAAGGACTTGTTAGCCATAGCAGAGAGAGCCAATGTTAGCTTCCTGATAGCCATGGACACCAAGATCAAGAGCACAGGCAGAGTCAACATATTGATAAGTGATGACTTGTAAAGCCCCGCCGGCTCGAGGCGTCTAAAATTATTTTCAAATTTTTTTATTTCTTTTTTACTTTTATTCTTTTAGAATTTTATTTTTTCATTACCTTTTTATATTCATGAATATTCTATAGCCCTATGTCGCACTCGTCACGTGAGGAATGGAAGACTTATAAGAATGTGTTCGACCAGTCAGCTCTTCTTAATTTGGAGAAGCTTCGTAGCCAAGGGCATTTTGACGAGCTTAAGAGCCCGATCAGTATTGGAAAGGAAGCAAATATTTTCTCAGCAAGCAAGGATGACGAGCTGATCATTGCCAAGATTTACCGCGTGGAGAACTGCAACTTCAACCAGATGTACAGGTACATTGCTCCTGACCCGAGATTTGCTGGGCTAAAGAAGAGGCGTAGGCTGGTTATTTTTTCCTGGGTGCAGAGAGAGTACAGAAATCTTCTAAAGGCTAGGGAAGTTATCAAGGTTCCAAAGCCAATAGCTGTGAAGGACAACATCCTGCTCATGGAGTTCATTGGCAGGGACGGGCCTGCTCCCAAGCTCAAAGATGACCGCCCAGAAAACCCGCAAGAATTCTTTGATAAAACCGTGAAGTGCATTAAGGCTTTGTACGGCGCAGGACTAATCCACGCTGACCTTTCTGAATTTAATATTCTTAATTTTGAGGAAGAGCCTGTTTTCATAGATTTCAGCCAGTCAACAACCACAGCCCACCCGCAGGCCAGGGAGTTCCTGGAAAGGGATGTGCATAATATTGTGAAGTTCTTCAGGAAGCTGGGAGTCAAGGCTGATGAGAAAGAGATATTGGAGAATATAATAAAAAAGAGCTAGGTTGCAAACATTTATAAAAAACTCGTTCTTCGCACAGCTTATGGCTCGAAAGAAGAAGCAGGAAGCTGCTGCTGAAGGAGAGAATGCTGAGGTTAGCTACAATAATCATTTTCACGACGGCAGCGATGAATATTCTCATAGCATAAAGATTCCCAAGGACAGGATTGCTGTTCTCATAGGAGTAAAAGGAAAGGATAAGAGAGAGTTGGAGGACTGGTCTTCTGCAAAAATCAGCGTTGATTCCAAGGAAGGAGATGTTATAATTACTGGGAGAGATGCGTTGAAGCTTTATGAATTGAAAGAAATAATACAAGCCATAGCCAGAGGATTCAGCCCTGAAACCGCGACTCTGCTCATGAAACCTGATTATATGCTCGAGATAATCAGCCTCAAGGATTATGGTCTTGACAACCCTGGAAAGCTGGCGAGGGTGAAAGCCAGGATTATAGGAACAGGAGGCAAAGCCAGGCGTGTGATTGAGGAATTAACAGAGGCTCAGCTCTGCGTCTACGGTAAGACCATTGGAATAATCGGAGAAGCAGATTCTGTGACCACTGCAAAAAGAGCAGTGGAGCTAATAATCAAGGGCAGCATGCACTCCACTGTTTACAAATGGCTCGAGAACCAGAGGAGAAAAGCCAAGAGAGACGCAAGGGGATTCTGAGAATTAGGCCAAGATTTAATTTTCGAAAAATTTTACCTGAATATTCACTTCTTTTTCTCATAATGATAGGCTGTTCGGCAATCTGGGCAGTAAACAATTTCTTGAACGAGCTCATCCAGTTCTTTTTTAGGCCACAAAGCAATCTTCTGATTGTTGGGTAAATCCAGGAAGCTTACTAATGTGCCATCACAGGTTAGGCATTTCGCGCTAATATCAGAAGGTGCTTTGAGTTTGCTCTCCACAAGCTTGTTGCCATAAAGAACACACATCTGGCATCCTTTTGGATTATCAAATTCTTTTAGGCACATATATTCGCGCCATTTCCCTTGTATCTTCACTTTATGAACTCGCATGCTCTAGGGAGAGCTTTATTTATTTAAAAATTTGAGCATCATAACCAACGCGCCCCCTTCTTTTTCGTAAACCTTATAAATAACTTCTGTCCTTTTTCCATTGCTGAGTTAATATGGGTGAGGAATTAAGTTATGGCTGAGGTTATTAAGGCAGAAGAATTAGCAAAGAAGCAGCGTGATATTAGCGTTGCTGAATTCTTTGAGAAGAACCGGCACTTGTTAGGATTTGATAATAAGAGGAAAGCTTTATTGACTGCTGTCAAGGAGGCTGTTGATAATTCCTTGGATGCTTGCGAAGAGGCAGAAATACTTCCTGAGATTCTTGTCGAGCTCGTGGACATGGGCAATGAAAGGTTCAAGGTTGTTGTCGAGGATAATGGGCCAGGAATTGTTAAGGAGCAGATTCCTAAGATTTTTGCAAAGCTTCTCTACGGCAGCAAGTTTTATAGGCTCAGGCAGAGCAGGGGACAGCAAGGAATAGGTATTAGCGCCAGCGTCATGTATGCTCAATTAACAACAGGCAGGCCTGCAAGAATCTTGTCTAAGATTGCTCCTGATAAGCCTGCTACTTATGTTGAACTCAAAATAGATACTGCCAATAATAAGCCATTGCCTTCAGGCGAGGAGCAAAGACCTTGGGATAAGCCTCACGGCACAAGGATTGAGATGGACATTGAAGGCAGCTACATGAAAGGTCCTCAGAGCGTTGATGAATACCTGAAACAGACTGCGATTATTAATCCTCACGTCACAATCACTTATGTTACGCCTAAGGCTGAGCAGGTAATATTTCCGAGGGCGACAGACCAAATGCCTAAGCAGCCCCAGGAAATAAAGCCTCATCCTTACGGAGTAGAATTAGGAATTCTTCTAAAAATGCTCGGCAACACAGAGTACAGGACTCTCCAGGCATTCCTGACCAATGAGTTCTCAAGAGTAGGGCCTGGTACTGCAAAGGAGATCTGCGAGAAAGCCCTTGTTCAGCCTAATCTTGCTCCCAAGAAAATCTCAAGGGATGATGCTGAAAAACTTATCAATGCCATTAAGAACACAAAAATCATCAGCCCGCCAACTGACTGCATCAGCCCGCTAGGCGAGGAATTGTTTGAGAAAGGATTAAGAAAAGAGGTTAATGCAGAATTTTATTGCGCAGTAAGCAGGAGCCCAAGCGTTTACCGAGGAAATCCTTTCCAGGTCGAAGTAGCCATTGCCTACGGTGGGGCTCAGCCCGCAGACCAATCAATTAACTTGCTAAGATTTGCTAATCGTGTTCCATTACTCTACCAGCAAGGAGCTTGCAGCATTTACAAGAGCGTAACCCAGACCAACTGGAAGCCTTATGGATTAAACCAGAGCAACGGCTCGTTGCCAACAGGCCCAGTAACAATTGCAGTGCACATTGCAAGCGTATGGGTGCCTTTCACCAGCGAGAGCAAGGAAGCAATCGCCCATTACCCTGAAATTATTGATGAGGTCAGGCTTGCATTGCAGGAAGCTGGCAGGAGGCTTCAGATTTATGTTCACAAGAAGCACAAAGTCAAGAACCAGTTGGAGAGAGCAAATTTGTTTGAGAGGTACATTCCTGAAGTTGCAGACTCATTGTCCAGGCTGACTGGCGAGAGCAAGGACAAGCTTCTGAAAAAATTAAATGAAATGATAAAAAAGGATGAGATACAGGAAGTAATCATGGAGATGGAGTCCTTGAAAGGAGAAGTTGATGAAGACGAGAGCAGCGAGAACGGAAACGGCAATGGCAATGGGAATAATGGCGCTGAAAAAGCAGAGAAGGAGTAAGAAATAACATGCCTAAAACAAAAGAAGAACCAGCAAAAGAAGTTAAGAAAGAAACAAGAAGCGGAAAAGAAGCAGCTAATAATGCTGATGCTAAAAAAGAATTAGTAAAGCTGGGCTACAGCATCATCGAGGATATTAACAAAGGAAAGAATCCACACATAGAGCTTTCTGTCAGAGGCCTTAGCAACGTGGTGTATGACAAGGAATCAAAAACCATTGGCCTGGGAGACAAGACAGCCCAGAGATTCTTCTTCAATGTTGCGCACTCAAAAAAATTCCTGCAAACAATAGAGATAGCATCACTAGCCAAGGCTTTGCTTGATGTTAATAAGCATGCCAGCCTGAGAGATGTCTTCTACATGGCAAAAAGAACAATACCCAACACCAAGATTAATGTTGTTGATGACCAAACAGAGTCTGACAAGGCAATAGAAGACCTTGAAATAATAACAGGCTATGCAAGAGAAAACCTTAATGTTAATGCTAACAAGATGGGCAGCGTCGCAGGCAAAGTTATTGTTGAAGATGCTGGCGACATCATAGACTGGTCAAAACTTGGAAGCGGAGGCTGGAGTATTCCCAGTAATGTTGAGAATATCAAGTTCAAGAAAGTGGATGCGAAGTATGTCATTTACATGGAGAAGGCTGCTGTGTGGGAGCGTCTTCACGAGGATAAGTTCTGGGCTAAGCAGAACTGCATAATCATGTCATCACAAGGCCAGACTACCCGAGGCATCAGGAGATTATTGCAAAGGCTGAGCACAGAGCACAAGCTGCCTATTTATGTATTAGCAGACAACGATCCTTGGGGATGGTATATTTATTCTGTGCTGAAATTCGGCAGCATCAGCTTGGCTCACATGGCAGATGAGATGGCAATATCTGACGTCAAGTTCCTTGGAATAACCTGCGACGATGTCATCAATTATGATTTGAAAAGGCATTTCATAAAGCTCACAGACAAAGACATCGCAAGGCTCAAGCAAATGCAGAACTATGAATGGTTTGAGAAGCACAAGGAATGGCAGCGCCAGTTCAAGATGATGAAGGACTTCGGGGCCAAAGTGGAAATCCAGGCTTTGTCGTCCAAGGGAATATCATTTATTTCTGAAAGATACCTGCCAGAGAAGATTAAGAAGCAGGAGTTTTTGGATTAAATTTTTTTTGGGGGAGTGATGAGTGATTACCATGTTAAAAGCAAAAAACAATCGTTTTTTGGTCCAGAAAACCAATGGCTTTCTGAAGGCAGACTTGCATACACACAGCCACGAAGACCCGTGCGATTACTGGCTTGTAAAATATTCTGCCAAGGACCTTATAAGGGCAGCTGCCAAGCAGAAGTTTGAAGTTCTATCCATCACCCATCACCGAAGAGTATTCTTCAGCCAAGCCATCAAAAGCTATGCAAAGAAAAAAGGCATCCTGCTAATACCTGGCGTAGAGCCCAAAATCGAAGGCAAGGACGTCCTGATATTAAATACAACAAATGAGGAATTGGCGAGGATAAAAAATCTTAGCATCCTGGAAAAAATCAAGGACTCTGCCTTGATAATCGCTCCGCATCCTTACTTCCTGACAGGTAACTGCTTGGAGGACAAGCTGGTCAAGCACATTAATAATTTTCATGCCATAGAATTTAGCCACTTCTACACTAGAGCCCTTATCAACCCTCTTTTCAAGTTCATAGCAGGCAATGCCAAGGCTGTTGAGGTTGCAAAGAAATATCATAAGCCCTTGATAGGGACTTCAGACGCCCATAAGATGTACGAGTTGGGAAGGACTTTCTCATTAATAGACAGCGCCAAGAAAAAAGATGATGTCATAGATGCTATCAAGCGAAACAAGGTGAAGCTCGTAGCCAATCCCATGCCCACACACCTTTTCTTCAGGAGGATTTTTTTTGCTATTCTCCAGGAAGGTCTTTGGGAGAACGTGATTCTCAGGCATACCATACGCAAGGAAAGAAGGCATCTCGGAAAGAATTGAAAAGATTTAAATAATTCCTAAGCAGATGTTCTATATATACTATGGGAGCTGCTAAACTAAGACCTGGAGATGAAAGGGATATTCTGGCCACCAAGTTCGAGATTGAGAACGAGGAAGTGTTTCACCTGAAGAACCTCTACAAGCTAGTCCACGAATGGCTAGGGGATGAAGGCTTTAATGCAGTTGACACTCCTGATGACAAGTTTGAAACCCTCTACATGGATGTTACCAAGGCGAGCGGCGACAAGGAGCACCACATCTGGTGGAGAACAGTAATGGTGCCAAGGAATAATAATTATTACAGATATTTCCTGAAGATTGACTGGCAGACCCTGAACGTCAAGAAAATAGAAATAATGCATAAAGGACAGAAATTCAGCACTAACAAGGCAGACGTGATAATAAGGGTTGAAGCCTGGCTCCAATTAGATTATAATGATAAGTGGAAGGACAGCGCCATCCTGAGATTCTTTGACAAGTGGTTCAGGAGAAGGTTTTATCTTGAGAAGGTTCAGAGCTACAGGGATGACTTGTACGCAACAGCCTTCAGGCTGCACACCACAATCAAGCAATACTTGCAGCTCAAAGCTCCTGTTGATTGGGGCAGACCATTCCACCCAGAGAAGGGAGTATGAATGCGGAAAATTTCTTTGTGCCAATATTGTGAGCGAGCCAATTAGCTTCGTAAGAAGCACTGGAGTTGCTTTTTCTTTCTGGTTAGTGCGAGAAAAAGACGAGCGAGCAGGCACGAAATTTTCATTTAATAAGGTTAAGAACTGTTAATAGCAAATTTTATAAACAAGTTTTCCTGTGAGAACTTTATCATGTATGACATAATAACCATGGGCAGCAACAGCATGGACTTGTTCGTCCACACAGACCAGTCCGGCGTCATTGACATCCATTCAAGAAAAGGCACTGAAGAATTCTTGTCCTATCCTGTCGGGAGCAAGATGCTAATAACCAAGCTCCTGCACAGCTTTGGAGGCAACGGAGCCAATGCTGCTGTTTCCTTTGCAAGGCTGGGCTTGAAAACAGGCTACATTGGCAAGATAGGAAGGGACGATTCTGGCGACCGCATACTCAGCAACCTAAAAAAAGAAAAAATTGATTCTCTGTGCAGCAGAGGAGAAGAATCAGGATTCTCAATAATCCTGGACGCCATGGAGGAAGACCGCACCATCCTGGTTTACAAGGGCTGCAACAATGAGCTGGAATTTAATGAGATTAAGAAGGAAAAGCTCAAGACCAAATGGTTTTATATCTCCTCAATGCTTGGAGAAAGCCTTAAGACCATGGAGCAGATAGCAGAATATGCACGACAGAACAAGATAAAAGTTGCTTTCAACCCATCAGCCACACTGCTTGAGAAGGAGACCAAGACTGCCTTGAAGCTTTTGCGCTACACAGACCTGCTGGTGCTTAACAAGGAAGAGGCAGAAAGCCTTGTAGGCCATAACAGCCAGGAAGTAAATATTAAGAAGCTTCTTGTTTACGGCCCGAGTATAATTGCAATCACCGACGGCAGGAACGGAGTGGTGGCTTACAAGGACGGCTATTATTACAAGGTCTTGCCGAGGAAAGATTTGATAATAGTGGAGACTACTGGAGCAGGAGATGCTTTTGCTTCAACCCTCGCAGCAGGGCTTATCCTCAAGAAGCCTTTTGAATTCTGCCTTAAGATGGCGATTAATAATTCTGAATCAGTTCTCATGTACCACGGAGCCCAGAACCTTCTCCTGTCTAGGAAGAAGCTGTTTGAAATCGTGGGCAAGGACAAGCGGTCAGTGGAGAAGAGAAAGGCCTGAAATGTGATTGAAATTACCTGAAATATGAGGTTCGTGCATTTCTATTTTTTTGCGAAGCATTTAAATATTAGAAATATGATTATGAACGCTTATAGAGAGAGGAATATGTAGTGTGAGGAATATGATTGTTAAGGGATGGAATAAATGATGTATGTGGTTACTCTGAGTAACGTAAATCCTTCTGATTTTGACAAGGTGGGCTTCAGAGGATTAGACCTGGCAATTCTCAGGGAGAAGAGGCTTAATATTCCATTAACTTTTATTGTTAATAACCTGGCTTTTGAGGAGTTCATGGCTGCTAACAGCCTGAAGCTCAAGATAGAAAATATCCTGAAGGAGAAAAAGCCAGCAGAAGCTTACCCTGAAATTCTCGAGCTCTTCACCAATGCAAGAATACCTCCTGATGTTGAGGCAGAACTATCTGATGCTTACGAATCATTAACCATTGACCCTGGTGCAGATGCCAGCAGTTTGGTGTCAAAATGGGACTTGCCTTTTGTAACTCTTTTCAGAAGCCCGGCTTATCTTTTGCCAACAGAGGATAATGAAGGCATATTCCAGAACATCAGAGGCAAGGAATCTGTGAACGATGCGCTCAAGCACATATGGGCTTCTATTTATTCTCCGCGCTCAATACTTTACAGGCAAAAAGCAGGAGTAAAAGGAACTTTTGGAATGGGGGTGGTTATTCAGAAGATGAGAAAAATAAACCAGTCGGTCATCACCTATTCGCGCGCAGACCAGGACGAGAAAACCATCTTGGTGCAAAGCTTCCTTGGCTTGCCTGACTATGGATTTGAAAATGAGGTGATGGGCAAGGATTATTACGAAGTTGACCTTAATTCTTTAATGATAAAGAAGGCAGAGGTGAATGTGCAGGAGAACTGCATAGTGCGAGACCCTGAATCAGAAGAATTGGTGAAGCACGAGCTGGGAGAAGAAGGCTCTGGCCAGAAAGTCAATGACAAGCTGATATCTGAGATTGCAAGGATTACCAAGCGGGCCAAGAGTTTTATTGAGCGCGATATAAAACTCTACCTAGGACTAAAAGATGACTATGTGTTCATATTCCTGGCTAACAGGATGGTGAGCGGACCCAAGAGAGTATTGGAAGTGGAAGAAGCCATGACAGTAAAAGTTGGAGATAAGGAAGAGAAGGTACTGGCCCATGATGAGAAGATTTTTGTCTCCCAGAAAGAAGGAGTTGAAACCTTTAAGATGCCGTCCATACTCAGCTCAGAAGAAGTCAAAGCCCAGCTCCTGAAAGAAAAAAAAGTAATTGGCTGGGATGATGAAGGTGAAGAAGCAGAAGAAGTTGAAGAGCCGCCCAAAGTAGAAGTTTACCAGGAGAAAACCAGGAGAGAGGAGCAAGTAGAGAAGGAAATAAACTTGATGGAAGAAGTGCTCAAGATAAAAGAAGTGACTGAGAGGATGGAAGAGCAAGCACTTAATAATAATAAGGAAGCATATGAGAGAGAAGCAAGAATACTGCGAGAGCTGATTTCCAGGATTAGGGAAGAAGAGTAGTTATAAATAATTATTTATTCTATAATCACTTCAAGATTTGGCTCGTATTTTTTGCAATCCTCTGCCAGAAGCCGTCTGTGGCACTGCTCTGGAGTTTTTTCGCTGCAAAGCAAGGTTATATCAGAATACTTGGCTGCAAAGGCGATTGCTTGAATCAAATCAAACTTATCATCCAGAACCACCAGGTTAAAATTTTTAACATATTCTTTCCAGCTTATTCTTCCATTTTGATAGTCATCTTTCAGCCAGGTTGGAGGAGCCAAGGATTTCAGCTGCATATCATACATTGGTCTCTTGAATTTTTCCTGAAATAACGCTAAGTGGCGATTATAAATCCTGGAGTCTCTCATCACGCATATTCTTAATCCATCATTAACTGAAGGCTCTGCATTCATACACTTTGTCTTAAGCACCATGCACCACGGGAATCTTTCTGTTTTTATAAATATTCTTAAATAAACTGTGAGAATAACCAATCCTGCATTTTTTTCTAAACCTTTAAAAACCAGATAAGATTCTGAGATTCTATGTCAGAAAAAAAGAAATGCTTGAAATGCGGCAAGCCTGTTTACTGCTCTAACCTGTGCAGGAATCATTTCATGAATTATTTTGAGAAGAAAGTAATCAGGACTATACTAAAATTTGATTTGTTCTCTAAGAAAGATAGGATTGCTGTTGCTGTCAGCGGAGGCAAGGATTCAACAACCTGTCTTTATGTCTTGAAAAAGATTGGTTATAATGTGGAAGCCATAACAGTTGATTCTGTGATTGGCAAGTACACGCAGAAGAATCTTGAGAATCTCAGGAAAGTCTGCAAGAAATACAATGTCAAGCTTCACGAGATATCATTTATTGATGAGTTCGGCATGTCTCTTCCTGAAATAAAATCAAAGAGCCATAAGAAAGGGCTTGATTATTCATCATGCACAATATGCGGCGTTCTCAGGCGCTACCTTCTTAATAATTATGCTAAGAAATCAGGATTTGACTGCATAGCAACAGGACATAACCTTGATGATGAAGTCCAGGCTTTTGTGATGAACATCTTCAGGAATGACTTGCTGTTAGCAAAGAGACAAGGTCCAATCACTGGCGCTGGCAAGAGCAAATCATTTGTCAAGAGAGTCAAACCTCTCTACCTCTGCACTGAAAAAGAAACAACAGCTTATTCCAAGCTCATGAAGTTTCCTGTTAATTATGGCGACTGCCCTTGCAGGGAAGGAGCTTATAGAAAAGAGTATGCTGACATGCTTGACAAATTTGAAAAGAAATTTCCTCCGACAAAGCACAACATAGTCAGCTTCTTCTTAAGAACTCTTTACAAGATGAAAGATGATGAGAAGGATAATTGCGGAGAAGCAAAGATTAATGCTTGCCAGTACTGCGGAGAGCCTTGCTCAAAGAATGTTTGCAAAAGGTGCGAGATACTCATCGCGCTGAAAAGCAAATGAAAAATAATTTCTGCTTTAAAGGTTCATCCTGAATTCTTTGCCATAGTCTGCGAAGCCCAGCTTCAGGTAGAGCTCATGGACTTTGCTGCGCTCATACCTGCTCGTGGCTATGAGCTTGTAGCAGCCACTCTTCCTTGCTTCCTTGACTATTTCTTTCACCAGCAAGGTGCCTAGTCCCTGAGACCTGTATTTTTCGTCCACAAAAACGTCTTCCATGAACCCAAATGGCTCCTTGTGCAGGTCGTTCTTCAGGATGTAGAGGTAAGCCCTCGCAATCTCTTTGCCTTTATCCTGTACAAATAGTTTCACTCCTTTACCAGCTACGGATTTCTTTTTTATCTCCATGCTTTAGTATAATCTTTCTGATATTAAAAAGATTATGAAACTCAATATTTTTCTCGTCCTTATTTTTCACTATGGAAACAATAATGAAAAACTTTAAAAAATGCAGTCAACATAATATTAATATGCAGAAAAAAAGAGGGCGTCCAATTGGCAGCAGCATCAGGCAGAACCTGGTCGAGATTCTATTTTTCAAGGGTAAAGCTTACGGCTATGACTTGTACAAGGACTACTGCGCATTATTTCCCAAGGTCACCTTGAGAGTTATTTATTATCATCTTAAAAAAGGCGTTGCCCTCGGTGAGTTTGAGCTCGAGGAAGTTCGCATGGAGAAAGGAAGCTATTCCTGGGGCGGAGAAGCAGAGAAAAAGTATTACAAGCTCGGACCAAATGCCAGCCCAAGGATTGACAAGAAAGTCAAGGCTTATTTTGACAGGAAGAATTTGAAAAAAGAGGTTAGGAAGAAATAAATTAAAATAATGCTTTATTGAATCTTCTTTAGAAAACCCATCAATGCGAATGCTTCTCTTTTCGTCATGAAAGACCTGGTTATCATCCTCTTCCAAACTTTTTCCTGGGTTTCTTTTTTCTTTTCATTCGAGAAATCCATTTTGTTCATTGCAATCTTCAGCAGCTTCAGAATCTGCTCTTTTTCTTTTCCGCTGATGGGAGTGTAGGGCTGCATCATCTCCTTGGTCATCTTCTCCTTGTAAATCTCGTAGAGCAGGATAGCTAATGAGTGGCTGACGTTGAGCGCCTTGTAATTCTTGCTCGTGGGAATGGTGACCATGAAGTCGCACAGCTTGACCTCGTTGTTATGCAAGCCTTCGCTTTCTCTCCCGAGAATGAGAGCAATCTTCTTGTTCTTTATGCCTTTGAGCTTTTGCGCCAGCTGCGCAGGCGTCATCGGGCTCCTGGGAATATTATAGTCAGTGCCGAGCTTTGAGGTTGTTCCAACCAGGTAATCAAACTTGCTCAGGATGTTAAAGCCGTTAACCTTTGCCTTGTCAAGAATATAATTAGCATTCTTAGCCAGCCTCCTGGAATCCTCATTAATCTTGCACTTGGGATGAATAAGAATCAGGTCCTTGACGCCAAAATTAGCCATGGCTCTTGCAACGCTTCCAACATTGCCAGGATGCTCAGGCTCAACCAGCACGACAGTAATCATTAACTTGAGAATTAGCGAGTGGTTTAAAAAGTTAACCACTGGTGCAATTGATTGCTACTGATTGCCTCAAATGATTAAATGATTGCTTTGAGTATCGGTGTGAGCAATAGTATAAGAATTATTATTATCATTATTGCGGTTATCTTGGTCCAGATGATGTTGCCCTTCTTCTCGCCAACAGTCTTCTGCAGGCTTATCTGCAGCATTCTTCCGCCGTCAACAGGACCAATAGGCAATAGATTAGCGAGGCCCAGTCCAAGGCTGAGCATGAATACCCAGCTGAGCAAGCCCACAATCCAGAGGAATATTTTCATGAAAATATTATTCTCATTAGTAAACCTGCTCTCCACATTTACTCCAATGACTGGCTTGTCAGGAGCCTCTGGCCTGCTGGTCGCAGTAACATTATACATTCTATTATCATTACCTATCAGGACAGTATCATTAATCTTTACATTGGCAAAAGCTTTTACAAAATCATCTGTGCTGTTAACGCTCAGGTTATCAACCCTATTATATATTACTCCTGTTTCCAATCCTGCTTTTTCTGCGCTCAAGCCAGGCTCTATCTTAGTGAAGCTGAAGCCTATGGGCTTGGCATAGGCATTGGCTACAGGATTGAGCAGAACTATGAATAACAAGATGATAATTCCCGCCAGGAGTATATTGGCTAGAGGACCTGCTGCGAACACGCTGTACTGCACCACATCTTTCTGCTTTCTCAGCTTCTTCTCATCAGGCTCGACAAAAGCCCCGACTAATGGTCCAAAGAATACTATGCCTGAGCTAAGCACAGGAATCTTGTGGGATTTTGCAACAATGCCGTGGCTGAACTCATGAATCAATACGACTATGAACAATGCGATGATGCCGTACCAGAAAGGCACGAATATCGGGCTGCCAGGAATAGGAACTCCTGGAAGAACAGGAGCAAGCACTGCAGGCGCTGACGGAACAAAGATAAGATCATACAAGCCTTTGAAAATAAAGTAAAGAATGAAAATCATGCCTGCATAGCCAAGGCCAATACCGACATAGCCAAGGATTTTTATGAATTCAGAAAACCTGGTGCCAATCCTGTCAATAATCTTCAAGCCGAGCTTGGTCTTGTACAAGGCAATGAACTTGGCCTGGAAAGTAAACTTCTTTCTCTTGACGATGATGAAGAGAATTATCAGGATATAGAACAAAATAACCCACTTATAGGACAATACAACGCTCAAAAAACTCATAATACAGTACTAATTGGAGAAAGGGTTTTTATGTGTTGCGGTCAGGAGCAGGATTATTTATAAACTTATCAACATTCCTTTGATTAATGATGAGCCATAGAATACGCGACATGATGCTGGGAATAGCAATAGGAGACGCTTTCGGTGCGGGCTACGAATTCCTAAAAGGCGGCAGGGAGCAAGTCAAGGCAGAGCTCAGCTTAGAAAATTACCGGCAGCATCCTTGCCCTGAATTCAGACGCGTCCCGGGACTTTACACTGATGACACCCAGATGAGCATCGCTGTAGCAGAGACTCTTCTATCCCGCAAAGAATTCGACCATCTAAATCTCGCGAATCATTTTGTGAAAGCCTTCAAGCGTGATAATTCAATTGGCTATTCCAAGAGGATGAGAACAACTCTTAGAGCTTCTTCATCAGGAAATGATTTCCTTGAAAAGATAGATAAGAATGTTAACAGCAACGGAGCAGCAATGCGAGCCATACCTCTAGGTATAGTAGATGACCTTGATACGATTGTTCAATATGCTGTCATCAATGCAGAGACCACCCATGATACGCCAGAAGGCATAGCCTCTTCCATTTTTGTCAGCCTCGCATCTCATTACTTTATCCGGCGATTGGACGAGAAGAAAAAACTGATAGATTTTGTGCATCCATACATTCAGAGAGTGCACCAAGGTGCAGCAGATCATTTATTAGCAGTCTCAAAGCTTGATTCTCTTGATGAAGACCTTATTTTCGGACCTGATAGGCCGAATAAAGGAGTGCCATGCGATGCCATCAAGACAATCGGCGCAGTGCTTTATGTTATTTCAAATTACAAGGATGATCCGCGAGAACTGTTGCGGCACGCGGTTTTGCTCGGTGGGGACACTGACAGCGTCGCATCCCTCTCTCTTGGTCTTGCAGCTATAAATAAAGGATTGGATGCTCTTCCGCAATGGATGCTCAAAAAACTCACGAATCATAAGTACGGCAAACAATACATAATTGAGCTTGCTGATAAGCTGACTGAAAGATTCGGAATAGAATAAAAAACTTATGAGCTTATTTCTTACTTCTTCTTAATCGGCCTCAGGACTTTATAGCCGCACTTCCTGCACCTGACTTTTCCAGCCATGACTTTCAGAACAGGCGCCCTAATCTTGGCTTTGCATCTCCTGCACACAAAGATGTTCTTGAAAAGCCTTCCTTCAGCCTCTGGAAATTTCACCATCAACAACACCTCGCATTGTGTTGATGGGGAAACTCAAAAATCTTTGATTTCTGTTGTTTCACCATCAACAATCACCATTAAATAAATATATACTATACTCTTATGCTGTCTTTAATTGCTTCATAATCCTGTCATTAAGTATTACCCAGTAAACAATGATTGAGCCTTCTGCAACAGTCCCCTTGAGCTCTGGCGGTATTACAAGGTCAAAAGTTTCATAAGTCTCTGAGTCCATGACATTAGCATTGTCCCCATTAACATTGAGAACCTGAGCGTTCTTCTTCTCAATCACAGGAACGTCAAGCTCAGCATGCCCTGGCGTTAGGAGCTGCCTTTTCTTGTTATCAATCATGCCAACAGCCTCAAGCCTTACTTTTGAATGGCCGTGCTTGCCAGGCCTTGAAGTCTGAATGCCTGTAACAGTGCAGGCTGCGCCGTCGATAACAATATAATTTCCTACCTGGAAGTTCCCAGCTCCCTTCCTCTTAACTTCTCCACCCATAGGTTCTCACCACGAATATTATTTATCTTCTAAAGAGGTAATAAAGTCTTTAAAAAGCTTGCGGAAAAATACTTTTTATTCTTAATTATCTAGAGAACCAGAACTCATACTCTTTGCCGCGGCCATTCTCTTTTTCTTTGAACAAAAAGCAGCGGCCTTTAGCCAGACCTTCTCCCTTTCCAACAAATAAGTGCATGTTGCTGTAGGAATGGCCATAGCTCAAGCCCAACTCTTTAAGTTCTTGGATAATGTGGTTTTTGCTCTGCAAAATAATCAATAATTCATCCAGCGAATGCTTCAATACTTCCATGAGCTTATTTACAGGAAGCCCTATTTTTAAAACTGTCGATAGCTAACATTTCCAAAAACTTATTTTTCGACAAGATTTAAATAAAACCACTTGATTATTCATTCTCATGACCATCTACTCTCACTCAAGGATTTCAACCTTTGAGCAATGCCCGCTCAGGTTCAAGTTCGAGTACATTGACGAGGCAGAGGTTGAGGTTGAAGGCACTGCTGAGGCTTTTCTCGGCTCAAGGGTTCATGATGCTTTGGAGAAGCTTTACAAGGACTTGAAATTCCAGAAGCTTAACTCATTGCAGGAACTATTGGACTTCTACATTTCAGAATGGGAGAAGAACTGGAATGAAAACATTTTGATTGTAAGAGAAGAATATGACAAGGAGAATTTCAGGAGAATGGGAGAGAAGTTCATAACAGATTATTATAAAAGATATGAGCCATTTGACCAGGCAAAAACAATTGGCTTGGAGATGAGGATTGAGATAAAGCTGGATGAGCAGGGAAAGTATATGCTCCAGGGATTCATAGACAGGCTCTCCTCTCCTGCTGACGGTGTTTATGAGATTCATGATTACAAGACAGGGAATAGCTTGCCGACCCAGGACAAGGCAGACACTGACAGGCAGCTGGCTCTTTACTCCATGGCTGTGAGGGAGATGTTTGCTGACTGCAAGCAAGTAACTCTTATCTGGCACTACCTGGCTTTTGACAAGGAAATCAGGAGCGAGAGGAGTGAGGAGCAGCTTGGAGAATTGAAAAAAGAAGTTATTGACGCAATAAACCAGATTGAGAGCGCCACAGAATTCCTGCCAAAAGAGAGCGCTTTGTGCAGCTGGTGCGATTTCAGGGAGATATGCCCTAAATTCAGCCATCTGGTGGCGGTTAAGAGCAAGAAGCTGGAAGAATTCCTTGCTGACGACGGAGTAAAGCTGGTGAATGAGTACGCTGTCCTGAAGTCAGAAGAGGAAAAACTGGCGAAAAAAATTGAGGAGCTCAAGGAAAAGATTTTCATGTTTGCAGAGCAGAAAAAGATTGAGAGGATTTATGGCTCTGACGCAATCGTCAGCATCTGGAAAAAGGAATGCTTAAAATTCCCTGGCAAGGAAGATGAAAATTATTCTTCTTTTGTCCAGCTCCTAAAGAACCAGGGATTATGGGAGGAGTTCAGCGCCTTGGACAAGTACAAGCTTGAGAAAGCTTTTGAAGGCGGCCAGATAGATTTCAGCAAGATGAAAGAATTGGCCAGGTTTGCGTCCAAGGAAATGGTGAAAAGAGTTTATGTCCGGGGAAGAAATTATTAATTTTTAAATGCTCGCTAATATTTCCTTCTTAACAATTGCATAGGCTTCTGGGCATGCATTGACATCATTGATTGAGCCGCTGCTATTGCCAATCCTGAAATCTGTTATTTGTGTGTGGCTGCAGCCTTTTACCTGGTAATATTTGCTGCCTGCAAGCTTGGTCGAATCAAGCTTCACTATAAGGTCAGAGTTAAGGAAGTTCTGTTTTTCAAAATCCTTGAGCTGGGCAGGAAAAATAGGCAAGTCAAAGAGGAGAGTGTTATTATCAATTGTGTAAGTGCCGATGCTCACAATCTTGTTCCTGTAGCCAATATCTGCCTTGTCAAGTGCTATTAAGAAATCACTGCCAGGACCCATCTGCTCAACATCCTTTTCCCTGCCTGTGAACAGGCGTAGTATCATTAGCACAATCTCTGACTTGGTGAATTCGTTAAAGCCGTAGTGCGGAGTTGCCAGGGTTATGAGCTTCTTAACCTGCGCATTGCCGTAATCCACCATGTATTTTCGCGAGACCAATCCGCCCATGCTATGAGCCAATATGATTACCTGGTCAGAGCCTGTGCAGTTCCTCACCAAGTTAATTACAGGATTAAGCTCAGAAGCATAGGATTCTATTCCTTTCTCATTGTTATCATCATAATAATATTCTGCGCTCACAGAAACTGCCTTTGGCCATCCCTCAGGGCAGATTGAGGCATTGCTTCTCCTGTCCATTTCTCCTTTGTACTCTGCAATCCCATCCTTTTGCAAGTTGGTGCCGTACTCTTTGAAGTCAATTGCTTTTCCCATCCAGCCGTGCACAATAACAATAGGATAAGCAGAGGAAAAGTTAATTGCAGACGCATTATTCTGGTTATTAGGATTATTCTGGTTGTTATTAAAAGCTTGCTGAAGCTGGGTCTGGTTGGTCTTGTACAAAACCCAGACTATGATGAAGAGGATAATAGCTACCAGCAGAATCTTGAATATTTTTTTCATATCTTAAGTAAGATGATGATTTCTTTTTAAATCTTGTGACAAGCAACTTTTTTGTCCTGCAAAACTTTAGAAGAGCAAATTAACCAATACCTTTAAAAAGCAGATGGCTCTCCTGGAATGCATGATGGAAATATTTGTCTATGGCACTTATGAGCATTTGAGAATCTGATAGTCCTAGTTCTGCAGCCATAAATAATTTTTTTGATAATTTTTATTTTATTTTAAATTTTTGTTAAAAATTAGATGTTAAAAAACAATTTCAAGGGTGATTTTCATGCATACACGATTCAAGGGTTCAAAATATCAGGAAAAAACAACTCATATGCGGAGGTATGAAAGCCTGGAAGGATTTCCTGAGATTAAAGGATATAATTTTGAGGAAGACTTTGACTTTGACAAGTTCGTCGAGTCCTACAAGTCAATGGGCATACAAGCCACTAACCTGGGTAGGGGCGTGGAGATAGTCAACGAGATGATTGAAGACAAGGCTACAATCTTTCTCTCCTGCACTTCCAATGTGATAAGCTCTGGCATGAGGGACATAATAAAATTCCTTGTGAAGCACAACTATGTCCATGTCATCTCTACTTCTGCAGGAGGAGTTGAGGAGGACATAATAAAATGCCTTAAGCCATTTGTGATGGGCTCATTCGACATTCCCGGAAGGGTGCTGTTTGAGAAAGGCGTTGGAAGGATAGGCAACATATTTGCTCCTTATGACAGGTACTTGTACCTTGAGAAGTTCATGAATCCTTTCTTTGACAGGATTTACAAGGAGTACAAGAAAAGAAAAAAGCCTTTTACCCCGTCTGAAATGATTTATGAGCTTGGAAAGGAGATTAATAATGAGGAGTCAATTCTCTACTGGGCTTACAAGAACAAGATTCCTGTGTTCTGCCCTGCATTTACAGACGGCTCATTCGGAGACCTGCTCTACTTCCAGAAGTTTGACAAGAAAGACTTCTACATAGACATGGTGGATGACCACGTAAAAATAATCAACATCGCGCTTAACGCTGAAAAAGCAGGGGCTATAATACTGGGCGGAGGAGTGGCCAAGCATTATGTGCTCAACGCCAACATCTTTAGAGAAGGACTTGATTATGCTGTCTACATAACCACTGCGCAGGAATATGATGCCAGCGACTCAGGAGGCAACCAGCAGGAAGCCATGACCTGGGCCAAGGTGAAGCTGAATGCTCCCAATGTAAAGATAGTTGCAGAAGCCAGCCTTGTGTTCCCGTTGCTAGTGGCAGCGACGTTTGCAAAAAGATATAATGAGAGCAAGGTAAAACAGGAAAAATAAACTTTTATAAAGCCCTGTCCATAATCTAGTGGTTAACATGAACGAGGATAAGAAGGAGAGCATAAAGGTAAGTGCTAAGCAGAAACTCAAGCTGAAGCACATTCTCAAGGAGCTAGAGCAATATAAAGGCAGGCATACAGAATTGGTGTCTGTTTATGTTCCTGCAGGCTATGATATTATTAAGATTATCAATCACTTGCAGCAGGAGCAAGGAACAGCTACTAACATCAAGAGCTCAAGCACAAGGAACAATGTGATTAATGCATTGGAGAGAATGGTTCAGCACCTGAAGCTCTTCAAGCAGACTCCTCCAAATGGTTTGGTGGTTTTCTCTGGCAATGTTGCTGAGAGAGAAGGGCAGCAGGATTACAAAGTGTGGAGCCTTGAGCCTCCGGTCCCACTTAATGTCAGGATTTATAGGTGCGACAAGGAATTTGTGCTCGAGCCATTAAAGGAGATGGTGGAGCATGAAGAAACCTATGGCATGGTAGTCTTGGACAGGAGGGATGCGACCATTGCATTGCTCAAGGGAAAAACCATTGTGCCATTGCAAAAAACCCATTCAGAAGTTCCGGGAAAAATAAGAGCAGGAGGACAATCAGCTCCAAGATTCGCAAGGCTGAGAGAACTGGCCATCAAGGACCATTACAAGAAAATTGCTGATTACATGAAAGACCAATTCCTATACATGAAAGAACTAAAAGGAATATTACTCGGAGGGCCGAGCACCACAACAACTGATTTCCTGAACAAAGGATACCTGACAACTGATGTACGCAACAAAATCATTGCAGTCAAGGACTTAAGCTACACAGGAGAGTTCGGCTTGCAGGAATTACTGGATAGAAGCCAGGACGTGCTTGCAGAAGAAGAAGTAGCCAAGGAAAAAATTTTGGTGCAGAAATTCTTCAACCTTCTTGCGACTAAGCAGGAAATGGTGAGCTACGGAGAAAAGCATGTGAAAGAATGCCTGGAAATGGGAGCAGTAGACACCCTTCTCCTGTCAGAAACAGTTGATGAAAAATTAATGGATGAGTTTGACAAGGAAGCCCTGAAATACGGCACCAATGTAGAAGCCATATCAACAGAGACCAGGGAAGGAGTGCAGCTCAGAGAAATGGGCGGGATAGCAGCCATACTCAGATATCCTGTGCACGTGTAAGAATTCTAGAGAAGCAAAGAAGTTGCGTAGGGTCGGCGTTCAGTAGAAAAGAAAAAGTTTATTATAGCCAATTAATTACAATCATATTATGGCGCGATTAGAAGAATCTGTTGAAGCAGACGATTTAGAGTTGGTTTCAAGCTCTAAAACATTAAGATGCACTGGAGAAAGTCATGGAAGCTTTAATTATGAATATTGCATAGATTCTTCTAATCAAAGATTAATCGCGGGAGTAAATGCTTTCGGAGGATTTGATTACAAATTCAATCCAAATTACAAGCCATAATACAGTCTGTTTCTTTTTCGTTAGCCGACCCGTAGCAATTGAATATAACCGTGTTATATCCTCCTCGCCCCGTGAGGAGCCCGAAAATGCGAAAGCATTTTGAGAGCTGGGCTGAACAGAGATGAGCCGACGAGCAACTCCGCAGAGTTGCGAAGAGTTTGAGAACCTGCGTAAGGTTTTTTAGTAGGAGATGGCACGCCGTTAAATATTTATAGTTACTAGTTATTTAGTGCTTTATGACAATCAAAGATTTTGAAGAGGGAAGAAAACTTCAAAGACTGGAGACGCAAATTCAAACTATTTATACAGAAATATCTTTAGGAAGCGGAAAAAATAATCCATCACAGCAAGCTAGTCTAAGAGAACTTTTAGAAGGAGCATTTAGTTCATATATAAATCTCGCTCTTCAATATAAGGTCCCGAGTGATGAAGTTCAAAGAGTAAGTGAATTCTACCAAAAAGCACTAGGAAAGGATAAAGCTTAGGCGTGCCATCGTAAACGGAATTAGTATAAAGCAGGTTCTCAAATTGAATGTAACCATGTTAGTTTCTCGTTTCCCCGAACGAAGCCCTCGAAAAAGCGATAGCTTTTTCAGAGATGGCGAGTTCAGGGCTGAAACGACGAGGATTTCGAATGATTCGCAACACTGAGAAATCCGAAGAGTATGACGCAGGAATGGAGCCACTCTTAGTTTCTTTTGGCGAGCTTTTCTACTAAAAAAGAAAAGGTCGCTGGAAATTTGCATAAAATTTACAGTTAGTTAATTCAGTTCGTAACTTGCTCCATTCCGAGTAATATTGAACACAACCGTGTTAGATGACCGTTCCCTCCTGAGCGACCCCGAACGACTGACAAGGAGTTCAGGGTGGAGCGAAGAGAGATGGAACGGCAAGGACGCAACAGCGTCCGAAGAGTTTGGGTTCGGGTTATTATATATACTTAATAGTAGTTACATATCGAAAATTTTATAAATACTTGTAGATTAACCTCAGGTATGAGCCATAACGATCTTACATTAGAAGAAATGATTAGCATTGCAAAAAAAGTTCCGAAATGGAGTCCATCAGGATCATGCGTAGGATGTGGTATTTACGAAGGAGATGTTGATGGTCTAAAAGTTTTCATAGAACATTCCGTTAGAGATAGATTTCTGTATGATTTTTGGAGAATTGAAGTTTCATATGAAAATGAATCAATAGGATATTCTGAAAAATTAGTTAGATCAAATGGTGAAGAATTAGTCTCCTTGTATAATCGAATCGATGATTCTGATAGGGAGGAACGATGGAGACACGATAAAGAACAGCAAGTAGCAGATGGCTTAAAATTAGCGAGACAAATACTTTCATGAGTTGAATTCTAGAGAACCCGAACCCAAATTTCATCTAACCATGTTAGTTTCCTTTTCCCTCGTGCGAAGCCGAGGTTCGAACGAAAGTGAGAACCATCCTGGAGAGCACAGAGATGGAAAAGTTCGAAGCACAGCAGTGCTAAGAAAGTATGACGCAAGGGCACTCCAAGTTCTAGAGTGTGCGAAGCACCTTTTAGTAGTAGAATGTTAAAAGAGGGTGAAATTACATAAATGTTTATTTTTTAAAATTTTATTTGATTAAGCGCTTCTCGAGAGAATAATTCCTTATTGTTTCCAATTCACAAACATTCATATCTTTTTCGTCTTCTTTATTTTCTAAAGATGGAACTATGGTTTTGATGTTGTCTCCTTTTTCAGAATACATTACTGCAGACCATATTTTATCATTAGGAGAGTTCCTAGATAATGTTATGTATGATAAAATTTTACCAGAAGAATCAGATAATAAAAAATCTCTTCTTCTTACAGCTACAGGATAGGAATGATGTCCTGTTAAAGGTGCTCCTGTGTGTCTCATATAATCAAAATAAGAATCTCTTATATCATCAATAGTTAAATTATCTAAACCAAATCTTAAAGTATTGTATTTAAATTTCGTTTTTCTTCTCCGTGAGTTAGAAGAAAATTCATTTTCCAAAATCGTTTGTATTTCTTTAGATTTTTCTATATATTCTTGAATATCTTTACAAAAAAATAGAATATCTGAATAATTTTCGTCATAAGTCGATTCGCTCTTAGTTATTTCTATTGGGATTTGAAAATCAATAAATCTTTTTTTGAAAATTTCTTTATCTTCTTCGAATGTTCGAAAAACTTTCAACGTCATTTTTATCCCCTCACAATTAGTATTAACTTTATATTTATAAAGATTTCGTTATTGTACCAACTTAACAGTAGTTATGATGTGTTTGTTATCAGATTTCACTCTCTTTTCTTCGAAGTAGTTTGGAGTGCCCTGTAGTCATATTGAAACTAACCGTGTTAGTTTCTCGTTCCCTCGCGAAGACCCCTCGCTGAGCCGAAAGGCGAAGAGAGTGGGGCTGAGCAGAGATGGAACGACGAGGACGTTAAGAACGTCCGAAGAGTTTTATGGCTTGGCTATTTTCCTAGTAGCGTATCCCATACACGTTCCGAGAAGCCTAAAATTCGTATATATAAATCCGCCAGAGATATCACGAAGTGAACTTTCTTCATGTTTTAATTGCTCGCAAAGAGTTCCTTTAACTTCTTCTCTGGGTAAATTATAGGTGTATATTGCGGCAGGTATATTTGTCAAAAAATAGAAAGCAGCTATACCGACAGCAATTCTTAATTTAGGATTCTTAATAATTTTTTCAAGCATTACAGAAGGAAATACTGCTGACTATTAAAAGATTGCGATTCAACTTTCAAAGCCAAGCCATAAAATTGAAACTAACCGTGTATAAATGAAGAACTCGGTTTTGTGGGGTTTTGGTGGGTTGTTTTTTGGTTTTGCCAGATTTCGTTTTCTTGTTTTTTATCGTCTTATTGGAGTGATTAAACCGAAATTGGCACTGGACTTTTCGTAATTTATGCGTTCTTGACTGGACATTCTCGCGTAGGGTTTTTAAATGCGCAGGATGCTTTTTTGCTGTATGGACCTTGTTGAGCTTATGAAGAAGGAGTTGTTAAGGCGCAATTATAGCTTGAGGACTATTGAGAGTTATGTCTTTTGCCTGAAAAAGTTTCTTTTAGGGTGTAGGGATAAGGAGCCTCGCAGGATTACTAAGCATGATGTTAAGGATTATCTGGATTGGCTTTGTGAGAAAAACCTTGCTGCTAGCACGCTTAACTTGAACCTTCAGGCATTGAAATTTGCTTTGGAGAATTTGCTTAACAAGAGGTTTTTTGTTAATCTCCCATATTCAAAGCGGGCTAAGAGGCTTCCTGAAGTTCTCACGAAGGAAGAAGTGGTCAGGCTTTTTAATGCTATACAGAATCCTAAGCATTCTTTGATGGTGCGTTTGATGTATTCTGCTGGCTTGAGAGTTGGTGAGCTGGTGAACTTAAGGATGAAGGATTTTGACTTTGACAAGAACTATGGCTGGGTTAGGAAAGGTAAGGGTAATAAGGACAGGTTGTTTGTATTGCCTGAGCAGATCAGGCAGGAGTTGTTGAGCTTTGTCCAAGCGAACAAGTTGGAGGCTCATGATTGGGTTTTTAGCGGGAGAAAAGAGGCTCATTTGACGACCAGGACTGTTTATGCAATTGTTAGGAGTGCTTCTGTTAAGGCTGGCTTGGATAATGCTAAGAAGGTTCATCCTCATACTCTTAGGCATAGCTTTGCTACTCACCTTATTGAGAATGGTTATGATGTTGCTCGGGTTCAGTCTTTGCTTGGCCATAGAAGCCCTGATACAACCATGATTTATGTGCACATGGCTAGCCCTGATTTATTGAGTGTTATTAGCCCTTATGATGCTTTGATGAAATCTTAAAAAAATTTAAAAGAAATTTAGATGCGCTAGCATGCACTAGCTGAAAAGTAGAAATTTTTATAAGCCAAAGCAACAGCTCTTGCATCATGAGCCTTGTTGAGCGCGCATTTTCTGAATTGTTCCCTGGCAGAGCAATAACCAAGGAGATGAGGATTAAGTATTCTAGGGCTTTTAATGCTTACAACGCCAATGTGAAGTATACTCAGTTCTCAATGACGTTCAGCCTTTCAAGGGATTGGAAGAAGGTTAGCGATGAGATTAAGATGGGCCTTATCCAGTCATTGTTGCTCAAGGTTTACAAGGAGAGGAAATCAACTATTAACATTGACTTGTACGAGAAGTTCATCAAGAGCATTGGAGATTATTCAGAAGTTACTGAGAGCGATCCCTTGCTTGACCAAAGCTTTGCCAGGGTGAATGAGAAATATTTTTATGGTATGCTGGACAAGCCTAATCTGCGCTGGGGAGGCCAAAGCTTTTCAAAGCTCGGCACTTATGAGTACGGCGCTAATATGGTAACTATTTCTTCTGTTTTCAAAGCCAAGGAGGATGACAGGAAAGCAGAGGAACTATTGGATTACATCATGTACCATGAGCTGTTGCACAAGAAGCAAAAGTTCAGCACCAAGAACGGCAGGAGCTATCATCACACCAAACAATTCAGGGAAAAAGAGAAAGCTTTTGAAAATCCGAATGTAGAAGCTGAGCTGAAGAAATTCCTTGCAAGGAAAAGAATAAGAACAGCTTTCACGCCAAGAAGAAAGAGAAAAAAGAATTGGTTGTTAAGATTCTTTTAGCTACGCGCAATGAGCAAGGGTGCTTTCTTGCTTGCCTTCTCAACTTCCTCTGCCAGTTTCTCGTCCAGTAACTCAGGGTTTCTTCTGCACATTATCTCCAGGGCGCTGGCTGCTGTGTGCGCTGACTTGAACCTGTTGCCGCGCCTGTGCTTTAATTGCTGTTCCTCCTCTACATAATAGCTCCAGTTCTTCATCATCAGGTTTCTCTCGTACAGTTCGTGGAGCAGGACGAATTTTCTCTCCTCAGGGCTTAGGTCGTCATCAATCCATATCTCATTCTCAGGGACAAATGAATAAACCTTGTCATGGCCGCCTTCTGTGAACTCGAGGTACAGCGCGCTCCTGACCAGCTCGCCATTCACCAGCCACACCTTGACTTCTCCGTAGTCTGCAAGCAATTCCTTGTGAACCTTTCCGAGGATTTCGTCCTGGCTGAGGCTGTCCTTGATTATCTCCTTCACCAGCCTTGACTTGCTTCGGGCTTCTATTTCTGCCTTGCATGCCTCGTCGTAGGCTTCATCATAGCTCTTGCCTTCTGCCAGGAGCTTGTTCTCTACGAGCATGTGGGCTATGAAGAATTTCTCCTCGCCAGGAGCATTTTCCTTGTCAATCCAGAACTCGTTCAAAGGTATGAAGTCAAACTTGTGGTGCTGGCCGAAGTTGGTGAACTCTATATCTAGATTGGTCCTCACATAGTTCCCATCAACAATCCACACTGTAAAACCAGAGATCTGGGTGAATTCCTGCAAATATGGTGCTTTCATTTCTTATCGTCGATAATAAAATTATTAATATTTTTTATGATTTAATAGAATTTAAATGTTGTGATTTGCAAGAAAATAATTTCAGAAATATTTTTCTAATTTTATCCAAAGCAGCCATAATAATTTATAATTATTCTAATCTCTAGCTAAATAACTAAAAGAAATATGCCATTGCTATACCCACCAATCAAGTGCTTATTTATTCGTATGCCAATACAGCATAGAATAAAGACACAAAAATGTTTATGCCTGCTGCAAACATGCCTGCTCTAAGCAGAATCAAGCCAATTCCGTCGTGGCTTCCCATGAGGGCTAGCCCGCCCAGAATGGCAAAGAATGTTGCGACCGGCAATAAAATATCTATCCTCACCAAGTGTTAATTCAGCTCCGCGACCCTTAAAGCCGCAGTATTTATTTTTCCTCCTTGTTTTCTCGCCCGGCTAAGTCAATAAACCCAATTCGCCCTTTCGCGCTTCTCTTCCTTGGTAAAACTACTTTATATACTTTGCGTATTTTCTGCTGAAAAAGAATCGTCGACAAACCCGACGATGATTTCTTTGGTAGCATATCTTTATTGTAATGCTTTTGCTGGTGACAGGTGAGAAATATTTTTCAGGTACTCCAAGTATTCCCGATTATGGGCAACCCAGCGCTTCACAATCCCGCTTCCCATTATTTTCAGGCCAACAGGGTAAAAGGAAGGGAAATGCACTCTGGAGTACAGACTCTTGCCTGTGGCAACAGCAGAATCAAGAAAAGTATTCACTGCCTTTTTTATTCCGCCTGTTAGGGAATAGAAATCACTGAAGCATCTTATCATGCCCTGCTGCAGCTCATAGGGAGTCATGTGCCTGGGCGCGTGCATGACGTGCAAGCCGTCATAAAGCTCCCATCTCCTGTGCAGTATCCTGTTCTCTGCCTCCAATTGCCTGTAGAACTGGGTGCCTGGCAGCCCTGTCTCCACAGCCATCTGGATGGATTCTAATTTGTTTCTGTTGCAGAATTCAGAGGTTCTCTGAAAAACATCTTTCTTGTCAGCCTCTCCTCCCAGCATGAACATACCATGGATGCCTATTCCATTGCCATGAAATACCTTGATTGCTCTTTCTATATCATTGAGAGTCTGGCTCTTCTTCATGTCCTTCAAGCTCTCATTATTTATTGACTCAAACCCTATATATACTATGTGGCAACCGGACTTTCTCATCTGGGAGACAACTTCAGGAGCCCTGGTGACATCTGCCCTTACCTGGGTGCTCCAAGGCATATTAAAGCCGCGCTCCTTCATCAGCTCAGATATTTTCATAACCCTCGCAAGGTTGGCTGCAAAATTATCATCAACAAAGAATATTGACCTTGCATCATAATTCATGATTTCATCCACCACTCTCTCAGGGCTTTGGAACCTGTAATTCCTGCCGAACATTTCTGTGACTGCGCAGAAATTGCATCCATAAGGGCAGCCTCTGGAAGTAGATACAGGAATGGTCTTTATTTTTTTCCAGTCCTCGACAAGCTTGAAATTAGGCATGGGCAATGCATCCAGGTTTTCTGGCCTTTGCGCATACACAACCTTGTCTGTTATTTTGCCTGCGAGCAAGTCGAGAATAATATTTTCTCCTTCTCCAATCACGACTTGGTCAAAGTAAGGAATCACATCCTCAGGAATGGTGCTTGCATGAATTCCGCCAATTATGGTCCTGGATTCTAGGCTGTTATTACTCCTTATTTCCTTGTACTGGGCTGCTATCTCTTTGCCCCTTGTTGATGTTGCTGTTATGCAGCTCAGGCAGAGGATGTCGATGGACTCAAGTTCTTTTTCTGTAATATTCCTTCCTGCGATGTTCTCATTGAAAACAGAAGCATCATAGCCTGCTTGCTCTGCAATGGTTGCAAGATAGATTGGCCCCAGCAAAGGAATGGTCATGAACTGGGCGAATACATTTGAATAGGCGCCTCTCGGCTCCACAAAAACCACTTTTTTAGATTCCATTTATCTCACTCTTGGTTTTGTTTTTCCCTCTTTATTTTTTTAAGCAATCAGTTATTTAGACAAGATAAGGCAAGACTAGACATGACTAAGAAGTCTGCTGTCTAAAAATAATCCTCTTTTTAACAAAGAACAGCCGCGCCATTTTAATAGTTTATGGATTTTAAATCATATACAGGGCAGATACTCCAATGGAGACTTGAGCGAATGAAAGGGAGTTCAGGGATTGAAAAATCTGGGTGCGAGGCGAGGAGCGAAGAAGTTGGAAAGGACAAATTACTTAGGTCTTTCGTAAATTTTTACATGAAAACCTGGAAGGAATAGTAGTAGATTTCTGCCATTAGGACAAGTATGACTGTATACAGCTCGGGCCGATGAATAGTCAATAGGTAATTCAACTGGTTCGCCGCATCCTTTGCATCGAAATATTTGTACTAATTCATCTCGCCGGGGGCACTCATATTCACAGTGATAGATAGGATTTTTTTTATCAGAGAAAATAGAACAATCTTTATCAGGACAAAGAAGGTATGTCGTCCAACGATCCATTTCAGATTTTTTGATTATACCATTCTCTAAGCTCATATTTAATGGGAAGCGATAAAAGTATTAAAAACTTGCCCTTTTCAATTGAACCTAACAGTTTATGTATGAAGAACTCCTTCATTTATAGCAACATTTAAAAAAATACCCTGATTATTGCTTCTCAATGGCTAAATTAGCAGATTTGCGGAAGAAGAACCTTGAGCTGGCAAAGAAGGCTGTCAAGGAGAGCGTTAATCCTGACTTGTTCATAATCAACGCTGTCAGCAACTTTGACGAGCTCCAAAGGATTATCAACAACCTGAGTAAGAGGCTGAGGGAGTGGTATTCTCTTTATTTTCCTGAGCTGGATAAAAAAATTGCTGACCACGAAGCTTTTGTAAGGCTCGTCCTGAAATCTGACAAGAAAGCATTGCAGAAAGAGCTTAAATTAGCTGATGAGATGGGATGCGACCTTGGCAAGAAAGAAATTGAGCCAATATTATCATTGGCAAGCGTTATCGCCGACCTTGGCAGGGAGACGAAGTTATTAGAAGAATATCTTGATAACACCATGAAAGTATACTGCCCTAACTTGCTCACCATGACAGGAGCAGTTATTGGAGCTAAATTATTAAAGGAAGCAGGCAGCTTGAAAAACCTTGCCTTGATGAGGAGCAGCACAATCCAGTTACTGGGCGCTGAAAAGGCTTTGTTCAGGCATATAAGGACAGGAGCCAAGCCTCCCAAGTACGGCTATTTGCTGCAGCACCAACTAGTGCAGAGGGCTAAGAAGATGGACAGAGGAAGAGTTGCCAGGGCTCTGGCTGACAAGATATTCGTTGCTGTTAGGATTGATTATTTCAAAGGAGCATTCATAGCTGACAAATTAGTAAAGGAATTAGAGGTGAAGTTCAAATGAGATATGCAAAATTGAAAATTTTGCATGCTCATAAAAATAAAGGAGGTGAATTTTTATGAAGATAAGCCGTCATGACAAGCTATTATTGTTTGAAATGGAGTTCCTTGCATTGTTCATCATCATAATCTTAGGATTAGCTTTTTACTGGCTCAGGTCTAGGCCGATGTTTTACCTGATAACCTTGCTAATAGGCTTTGTGCTTTACTTCTGGATGCTTTACGAAGAAAAAGTTTATCACACAAGCAACAAGCATGATTATTTCGAGCACACCTCCAGCTATGTGATGCTGGGCCAGACAGCCTTGGTGCTCAGCATGTTATTCGCTTACCTTGGAATCCTCCTTTTCCTGGTCATCATACTGCTGGTGATAAGCGTGATAATGTACAGCGTAAGCCTGAGCAGGATAATATTGTACAAAGCAGTGTTTAGGCAGTCAAGTCCATAATTGCCCTCAGGTGCAAACTTCAGCAAAAACAGAATATTGCGCGTGGTCGGGGGTTGTCCCTTACGGGGAGACAGCGCCTTAAAAAAAAGAATCATAAGTTTGCAAGGCAGATGGGTTTAATTAATTAAGGTGTAATAATGGAAGAAATCAAGAAGTTCAATGTATTCGAGGAGAAAAGGCAGAGGAGATTCATCTATACCAAGAACCTTACTCCTGGCAAAACATTTTTCGGAGAAGAATTGGTCAGGGAGAATGGAGTGGAGTACAGGAGCTGGGAGTTTGTTAGGAGCAAGCTCGGCAGCGCAATAAAAAAAGAAGTGTCACAGATAGGAATAAAAGACAAGGACATAGTCCTCTACCTCGGCGCAAGCCACGGATTCACGCCCAGCTATGTATCGGACCTTGTAGGCAATGAAGGCTTTGTGTTCTGCATAGACAATGCGCCCAGAGTTGTTAGGGACTTGGTGTTTGTTTGCGAGGAAAGAATTAACATGGCGCCAATACTCGCAGATGCTAATCATCCTGAAGAATACAAGAGCCTGGTAACTCCGCAGGTAGACGTAGTCTACCAAGACATAGCCCAGAGGAACCAGGTCGGCATTTTCCTGAAGAACTGCGATGCTTACCTGAAAAGAGGAGGCTTTGGATTACTGGCAATCAAGGCGAGGAGCATTGACGTCACAAAGCACCCCAAAATAATATTCAGGGAAGTAAGGAAACAGCTCGAGGAGAGCAGCATGGTAATTGTTGACTACAGAGAACTAGAGCCATTTGAGAGAGACCACGCAATGTTTGTCTGCAAGAAAAAATAAAAAAATAATAAATGAATGATGATGCTCTATGAAAGGCCTTCTACTTCTAAGCTCAGGAATTGACAGTCCAGTGGCAGGTGCATTGATGAATGAGAAAGGAGTTGAGTTGATTGCTCTTCATCTGGATTTCTGGAATGGAAATGAGAAAGAGGAGAAAAAAGTTGTTGAGCTGGCCAAGAAGATTGGAGTGAAGCAATTATTCTTCGCAGAGCTCAGAAAAGCTCATGATGCTTACAAGGAGCAGTGCAATCCCAGATTTACCTGCATCTATTGCAAGAGGATGATGCTCAGGATTGGTGAGAAGCTTGCAGAGAAGGAGAAATGCGACTTCCTGATAACAGGAGAGAACCTGGGCCAGGTAGCAAGCCAGACCCTTGACAACATGGCAGTGATTCAAAGCGCAGTAAAGATGATGATACTCCAGCCATTACTGGGATTTGACAAGAATGATATTATTAAGATAGCCAGGAAGCTAGGAACATATGATATGTCAATCCAGAAAAGCCCAGGCTGCCCATACCTGCCACAGAATCCTGCGACAACTTCAAAGCTGGAGAAAGTGGAGGAGGAAGAGAAGAGGCTGAACATTAACGAGCTGGTTGATGAAAGCTTGAAGAGTGTAAAAGTTATTTTTTAGATGTTAGTTAATTCTTAATATATAAACACGGTTAGTTTCAATTTTGAGGCTTCAGCGACATCACGCACGATAAACTTCAACCAATCCAGAATCGCAATGTAGAAAAACCAATCGTCCAGGCGCTTTACATAAGTCTTCTCCTATAATTGAAATGTTATGTTCCATTAGAACTTTTCTTACAACATGAGAATTTCTTTGTCCTCCAATGATTATCCCTTCTCCAGCTAGTGTTGCTTCTAATCTTTGATAGCTAATATCTTCTATACTTTCTAATCTATGGATTAATGTATCAATAACTCTTTCAGGTTTCAACTCCTCAGGGGAATCATTCAACCCGGCTATGTGCGCAAGTGCACCTACTCTTATTTTGGGATCATAAAGAGTTATCGCTAAACATGAAGCAACACCATCAGTACCTATTAGCTCAGAATCTTTTCCCGTTTTAATTTCATCCTCATCAACAGGTTTGTAATGCAAATAATTAGGAAACCTATTGAATATTTGAAATTTTTTTGCAATCATCCACTATGGAAAGTATGATTGGTTTTTAAATATTACTTTTTTTACTACTAAATAATTAATAATAATGGTTGCATTCGCCCCAAAACTTTCTCGTTCCTGCTGAAACTCGAATTTTTCCATCCCTGCTCATATTAATATCTTAAACAGATGTTTCATGGCTGAGGGGCAGCTTTATCATGTGCTCCTTTACTGTGCTGAGCAACAGCTTGGTCTCTGTCCTCTCAACAAAATCATATTTCTGGACTTGCTTGATGAAATTGTCTGCGCTTCGCCTGTCCTTGAACTTGGCTATGATGGTGGCGTCAAATGGTCCTGTGTTGTCGTAGACTGCGAAAACATTGGGGTGCTTGGCAATTTTTTCCTCGACCTCGTTGAGCTTGCCCTTGGAGACTCGCACGTCCATGATTATCTGCATGTCATAGCCAATGAAGGAATATTTTATTCCAATAGTATATTTGGTGATGACGCCTGTCTTCTCAAGCCTCTTAACGCGGTTCATCACAGTAGCCACTGACACTCCTACTTTCTGCCCCAGCTTCCTGTAGGAAAGCTTTGAGTCGTCCATGAGAAGATTTAGTATTTTCTTGTCAACATCATCAATTTCAATAGCAACTTGTTTCATGAAGTCCACCCCTTGTTAAATTCATACTAAAACTTGGCTAAACATTTGTTTTGCTTTATTATTGTTTTCTGATTGAAAATTAAACATTTATTTAAATTTTTCTTTTTTATTGAACATTTTTATAATAAAACAGCATAAAATTATTTATATGCATTTCTTGGTATTGTTGATATGGTTGGGTATATTCTATTAATCTGGAGGTGAGCTATGGTTCAGGAGAATTTTGATGAAAAGGAGTGGAAAATAAAAAATTATGGCTTTGAAGATGTTAAGGACTTACTCGCTACTCTGAAGCATAATCATGAGATAAAGTTTGTCCGTTTCCTGACAGCAGACATGCTTGGCGAGCGCGAGTGCAGTTTCACAGTGCCTGTAGGAGAAATAGACGAAGGCTCATTAAAAAAAGGCTTTGATGCATCATCGCTTTACCCTGAGAGGATAAAGGAGAGCGACAAACTGGCTTTCTTTGACCCGACAACAGCAAGAGTGTTCCCAGTAGCTTACCAGACCAAGACTCCTGGCTTTGAAAGGAAGTGGAAAGAACTGATTATTTTTGGAAACACCCTTGACCCGAAGAATGGAGCATATGATTATGATTCCAGGACCAAGCTCAAGAATGCATTAAAAAAAGCAAATGAAGTCACAGGCGCAGACACTATTAATATTGGGCCAGAACTGGAGTTCTTTCTTCTCAAGGCAGATGAATCAGGAAACCCCTTGATTATTGATGGCAAGCCAGTTCTTGTGGATAAGGGAAGCTATTTCAAGGGAGGAAAGCACGGAGAAGTAAGAAAAGAAATCCAGCTGTTTCTTCATGAGATGGGCTACAGATTTGAATACGACCACCATGAAGTTGCTCCTAGCCAGCATGAAATTGATGTTCACTACATGGGCGCCTTGGAAATGGCTGATTTCATGATGCTCTACCGTTATGCTGCAAAAAGAGTGGCAAATGCCCACGGGCTTTTCGCAAGCTTCATGCCCAAGCCTGTGTTAGGAGAGAATGGCAGCGGAATGCACGTCCACCAATCATTGTTTAAGGATGAAAAAAATTTGTTCTATGACAAAAATGATAAATATGAATTGTCAGAAACAGCTTACCAGTACATGGCAGGGCTCATGAAATATATCCCTGAAATAACAATCTTCCTTAACCAATGGATTAATTCTTACAAGAGGCTAGTGCCTAATTTTGAAGCGCCAGTCTACATCTGCTGGGATCCTCAGAACAGGTCCAACCTTATACGAAAGCCAGAATATGAGCCAGGACATGAAAAAGCAGCAAGGCTTGAGCTTCGAAGCGCAGACCCCGCAGCTAATCCTTACCTTGCATTGTCCATGATGATAAGCGCAGGCATCAAAGGAATAGAGGAGAAACTGCCTAGACCAGAGCCGAGCAACCTTAATGTTTATGAGCTAAGCCCAGAAGAAAGAGAGCAGCACGGCATCAGGAGTCTGCCAGGAAGCCTTGAGCAAGCGCTTGAGCTTGCAGAGAAGAGCGAGCTTGTTAAGGGTGTTGTTGGCGAAAGATTCCTTTCTGATTTTGTCAGGATTAAAAGAAGGGAGATTGAAAAATCAAAATCACATCCTTCTGGTCTAATAAAAGATGAATCACAGCTCTCAAAATACGAGCTGGAAGAATTATTGCCGATATTATAATTTTTAACTTAATATTTTTTTATAATTTTACAGGCAAGCCTTTATCAATCCGTAGAATAATGGCCCTGGCTTTTCCAGTTTGCTCTTAAGCTCAGGATGAGCCTGGGTTCCGACAAAGTATTTGTGCTTTTTCCTAGGCAGTTCTATGAACTCGATGAGCTTTCCATTCGGGCTCATGCCTGAGAACACCATGCCATTCTTTTGCAATATCTTGTGATACTCAGGATTAACTTCGTACCTGTGCCTGTGCCTCTCAGATACTTCTTTTTGCTTGCCATAGAGCTCCCAGATGATTGTTTTCTCTTTCATAACTGCAGGATAAGCTCCAAGCCTCATGGTCCCGCCTTTGTCAGTTATTTTTTTCTGCTCAGGAAGAATGTCAATGATTGGATTCTTTGTCTTCTCATCAACTTCTGTGGTGTTGGCGTCTTTTAATCCACAAATATTTCTTGCGAACTCAACCACAGAGAGCTGCAATCCAAGGCATATGCCTAGGAATGGAATATTATTTTCGCGGCAATACCTTATAACTTCAATCTTGCCTTCGATTCCCCTACTGCCAAATCCTCCAGGCACAATAACGCCATTAATATTCTTCAGGATTTTCTTCACATCCTCCTGGCTCTTCAAGTCAGTAGTCTCTATCATCTTCACATTAATCTTTGTTCTAAGGTTGGCGCTGCAATGCTTCAATGCCTCGAGAATGCTGGCATAGGAATCCTCAAGCTTGGTGTATTTTCCGCAGATTGCAATATTAACACTCTTGTCAAGCTTGCAAAGATTATCCACAAGCTTCTTCCACTCAGGCTTGACTCCTGAATCAATGCCTAGCCTTGCCTTGATAATATCATTAATGCCTTCTTCTGAGAAGACTACAGGAATCTTGTAAACGCAGTCAACATCAAGGCCTGTAATCACTGCCTTCTCCTCTACTCCGCAGAAGATGCTTATCTTCTTCTTCAGCTTCTCATCAAGGTATTCAGAGCACCGCCCAATAATAATGTCAGGCTCTATTCCTCTCTCCCTTAGCAGGGCAACAGACTGCTGTGTTGGCTTGCTCTTCTGCTCATGAACATTGCTGGGAATAGGAATATATGTAAGATGAACATAGAGAATATTATCAGCTCCAACTTCTCTTTTCAATTGCCTGCAAGCCTCAACATAAAGCTCGTTCTCAATATCTCCAATAGTTCCTCCGACTTCTATCATTACCACATCTGCCTTTTCTTCTTCTGCTACTTTGTAGAACCATTGCTTGATGAAATCAGTAACATGAGGAATGAGCTGGACTGTTTTTCCAAGATAATCCCCTCTTCTCTCCTTCACCCTTATGGCTTCGTAAACCTTGCCCATGGTGAGATTCCAGTTGAACTTGCAATTAATGCCAAGGAAGCGTTCATAGTGGCCGAAGTCCATGTCAACTTCTCCGCCGTCGTCAAGAACAAAAACTTCTCCGTGCTCAATAGGATTCATGGTGCCAGGGTCAACATTAAGATAACCGTCGCACTTGATAGGAATAACCCGCAGGTTTGCCTTGGTTATAAGATTTCCAATGCTGGCAGCAGCCACACCTTTTCCAAGGCCAGAGAGAACACCGCCTGTAACAACAATGAATTTCCTGCTCAACCCCTTTTTATCAGGCATTAAGAATAAATGTAGATGTGGGTTTATAAATTTTTATGAACTAGAAAACAATTTAAGCTTATACTGACGAATTATTTTTATATTAGAATCCTTAAGTCCTGCTCGTCCTTGTTCAGGCCCATCCTGAGAATCTTCTCTATCAAGTCATCGTAACTCATGCCATGGGCTCCTATCATCCTTGCAAGCCCTGCATCCTTGGAGACGTCTGGGTTGGGGTTGACTTCGAGTATGTAAGGCTTGTTGTTGGAGTCAATCCTGAAATCAACGCGACCATAGCCGCGAACTCCCATGAGAGAATAAGCTTTTTTTGCAAGCTCCTCTATTTCCTGCTTGAGCTCAGGCTCTATCTCAGCAGGGCATTTGGGAGTTGTGCCTTTGTAGTATTTGGTCTTGGTGAGCCATTTTGCTTCGTATGGCACAAAGTTCCATTCCTCGGGCGGGAGGTCAAAGATTATTTCAGACATTGGAAGAACAGTCAATCTCTTGTTGCCTATGATTCCCACATTGATTTCTCTTCCGTCAATAAATTCTTCCACAAGGGCTGGCTGCTCATATTCCCTGATTATCTCGTTCACTTTTAGTATCAGGCTTGGGATGTCTTCCACAACAGAGTTGCGCCTTATGCCTACGCTCCCGTCGCTTTTTCCAGGCTTGACAATGAGAGGGAATTTTAAACTGTTTATTTTTACTTCATCAGTAATCTCCTTGTTGAAGATAATGAATTTTGGAGTGGACAATCCGTTGACTGCGAACAATTGCTTTGCCATGGCCTTGTTAAGGCAGTTGGCAAGACAGAGATAATTTGAGCCTGTGAACTTGAAGTTGAGCATCTCTAATAATGCAGCTATGTGAGGCTCTGTGTGGATGTTCAGCTTGTAGCCTTCTTCTGCAAGATTGAATATGATGTCAACTTCTCCTTTGAGCTTCAGCAGGTTTTCAAAAATAGTTTCATCAGAGCTAATCCTAATAACCTCGTGGCCGAGGCTGGTTAGCGCGCTGATTACATTCTGAAGGTTTTCATCATCGCTCCTTCCCTTGTAATCTGCTGCATCCTCTGTTGCAGGTTCTCCGTCTGAATAAATAATTGCGACCTTCATTTATGATTTATTCCTTGCTTTTTTCTATTTTTTTTGTTTTTTATGAAAAATCAAACTATTTGTTGAGTGTTTTTTTATCGGCGACAAAAAAACCATCTTTTTTTTCTATTATTTTTTTATTTTTGTATTATAAAAATGTTTCGCAGAAAAAACAGAAAAATATTTTTAAATTTTTATCTTATCAAAAAGTCGAGCATAATACTATGTGCTTGAGTTTGTAGATACAAGCTCGACTTTTTGGTTCAAAAATTCGCGATTAAACGAGAGCTGGAATACTAACCTTTAAGTTGTAGATAGGTTCGAGCAGCGAATTTTTGTTATCAAAAAGTCTTGTTTAATAAAATTTTAAATTCTAAAAAAATTAAGTGTGTTAATTAATAATAACTCGAGAGTGGTGAGATAAACGAAAACTTTATAATAATCTTTTATTATCCTAAGATTGCTGTGGGGGTTAGAAAATGTCATTGGTATTAGAAAAAGTAACCGAATCAAATTGGAAGCAACTGGCATCCCAGGTAGCGCAGGAAGTCTTCCCGAAAGGAACTTTAGTAGCATGGCACTATGTAGGAATAGAATTTGGGTTAGTAAGTTCTATTAGTGAAACAGGAAAAATTACAATACAAAGAGGAAAGCTTCCTCTTGAAAAGGTAACTGATAATGAGAATACTGGAGGAACTTACGGAAAATTGTGGTATAGGTCAAATTTAAAAGAATTCAAACCTTATACAAAAGAGGATTTAGAACCTTTGTTAGAAACTCCAAGAACAAGATTTACTCCTCGCTGGTTTCTCGGTGCGCATTGGAAAGAAAGAGGATGTGAGAGCCCAATAGAATGGTATCAGGCAATAGGAAATAGAGGAGTATTCCTTGGAAAGCCAAAAATTACAAAAGGCGGCTTAATAATGGAAGAGTATTATTCTCCTTAAATTTTTAATGAAATAACAGTTTGATTCTTTTTTAGAATTTAGTTAGTTTTGGATTGCACAGATTGCCTTGCATTTGCAACCTCAACAATCTTGTTGATGATGTCTGCATATTCATAGCCTGCTGTTTTTGCAGAGCGGATAAATCCTGCTCCATCAGGGTTAATGCAAGGATTCGGGTTCACTTCAAGCACATAGATGTCTTTTCCTCTCACCCTGAAATCAACTCTGCCATAATCACTGCACTTTACAACCTTGAAAGCTTCCTTGGCTGTGGTGATAATTTGTTCCTTTATTTCATCAGGCAGTTCTGCAGGGCATTTCCCGACTGTGTTCTTGTACTGCTCAGAATCCTCAAGCCACTTGGCCTCAAAAGAAACTATTTTCGGAGTTCCCTGCGGGAAATTAAAAACAATCTCTGACAAAGGAAGGACTTCTAGCTCGTCATTGCCTAGGAGGGCTGCATTAATCTCTCTGCCGTCAATGTATTCCTCGACCAATGCTGGCTGCTTGTAATTAGTTATTACATCTGCAACCTTTTTCCTTAGCTGGCTGCTGTCATAAACAATTGAGTCCTGTGTGATGCCTATGCTTCCGTCCTCGTGCACTGGCTTGACAATCAACGGGAATTTCAGGCTGCTCTTGATTTTGTCATCTGGTTTTTTGAAGAGCTGGAAATCTGGCGTTGGTATTTTGTTCTTCCTAAGCTCTTTTTTTGTCTTGAGCTTGTCCATGCACAATGCAAGAGCATAATCATCGCTGCCAGAAAAAGGGATGCCTACTTTTTTCAGGTAATAAACTATTTTCGGCTCTTCTGTGATGTCGCTCCCAACTCCTTCTGCCAGGTTAAAGACAAAATCAACCTTGCCCTTCAATGACTTTATCTGATTCTTCAAACTTTTTATGTCCGGAGCTATTCTGACAAGGCTTACATCATGTCCTCTCTTGGTAAGGGCTTCCTTGACAGCATTGGCAGTCTGGTAGACTTCATTATCAGCCAGCTTGTCAATTTCTCTTCCTTTCTCTACCTTATCAATCAGGTTATAGAGAATTCCTACTCTCATTTTTTACTCTCTTGGTCTCTGTCAACAAGCCGTACCTAGATGTTGCTTCCTTAAGAATGTTGTTAATTATCTGCTCATAGCTCATGCCTGCTGTGTAGCAAGCTTTGGGGAACCTGGAATTTTCCAGTGGGTCAGGTATTAATCCTGGCAATGCATTAACATCAATGACATTAGGCATGCCGTCCTTGTCCAGCCTCATATCCATCCTGCACAGGTCAACAATGCCGAGAGCCTTGTAAGTGCTGATGGCCACTTCTTCTATTCTTCTCCTGAGCTCGTCATCCACATTGGCAGGGCAGACTATTGGGTCTACTGGATTGTTAGGATTGTCCCAATACCATTTGACTTCGTAGGAATCAAACTTGTTAATGCCTGGCGGCAGGTAATCAAAAGTCACTTCAACAATTGGCAGCACTCTTGGAGGATTATTGCCTATGACTGAAACTGTGAACTCCCTACCATCAAGGTATTCTTCTGCAAGAGCTGGCTGCTTGTAATTGGTAACCACAAACTTAATCATCTTCTTGAGCTCTTTCTCATTGTTAACAAGCGAATTGTTCCTGATGCCCTTGGACGAGCCTTCTGCATTTGGCTTGACAAACAATGGGAACCTCAGGTCAGAGCTGATTTTTTCATCCCAATGATTGAAAAGCTGGTAATTTGGCGTCGGAACTCCGTGATAAGCCAGTATTTCCTTGGTCCTGGTCTTGTCCAGAGTTACTGCCTGCACTAATACTCCTGAGCCTGTGTATGGGATTCCTAGCATGTCAAGGATTGCAGGCACCTGGCTTTCTCTCGCGCCAGTGTTAAGACCTTCTGCAATGTTAAAGACAAAATTATAATTGCCAGTCCTCATCTTCTCAAAGAAATTCTCATTAGCCTCTACCAAGTCTGCAATGAATCCTTTCTTCTGCAAAGCATTCTTGATGGCCATGGGCACTGTTATCTCGTCGAATTCTGCATAGGCATCCTCTGGCAGGTTCTTGGGAGTGTCTTTTTTGAGGTTGAACACCACGGCAATCCTCATCCTGCCATTTGCTCTTTCCCTCTTCTTGACTTCAATCTTTTCAATCTTAAGAGGATTCTTGTACTCCACAACTTTGCCTTCAAAGTTCTTGAGGAACAAGCTCTCCTCTGTCCTGTACTGCACATATTCTGGCAGCAAAGGAATTTTTCCTCCTCCAGGAGCATCCACAACAAACTGGGGAACGCACATGCCAGAGGTAAAGCCAATCATCTTCTTCATGATGTCAACGCCTTCCTCAATTGTGGTCCTGAAGTGCTCTGTTCCCTTGACCTGGTCTGCCTGGTACAAATAATAAGGCTTGACTCTTATGGCTATTAGCTTGTGGAATAATTCCTTCAATACTTTTGGCTCATCATTAATGCCCTTGAGAAGCACTGCCTGGTTAGACAAAGGAATGCCTGCATCTGCCAATAAGCTGCAAGCCTTTGCACTCTCAGGAGTAATCTCAGCAGGATGCTCAAAATGAACATTGACAAATATCGGGTGATATTTTTTTAGCATCTCGACAAGCTTGGGAGTGACTCTCTCAGGCAGGGTGCAAGGCACTCTTGTGCCAATCCTGATGATTTCAACATGAGGAATTTCCCTGATGCTCTTGATAATCCACTCCAAAACCTCGTCGTCAAGCATGAAAGGGTCTCCGCCAGAGATGAGGACGTCCCTTATTTCCTTGTGCTGCCTGATATAGTCAAAGGCGCTGGCAATCATTTCTTTTGTAATGGTTACTTCCTTGCCAACCTTTCTCTTCCTGGTGCAGAACCTGCAGTACATGGCGCACTTGTTGCTCGCCAGCAGGAGAACTCTGTCAGGATACCTGTGGATAAGGCAAGGAACAGGAGTGTATTCCTCCTCGAGCAAAGGGTCTTCTTCATTAACAGTATCATTAAGCTCATTGATATCTGGAATGCACTGCTTCCAGATAGGATCATTCTTCTCCTTGATAAGCCCTAAATAATATTCAGAAATTTTCATGGGATAAACCCGCTTAACCTTCTGAAGGTCATCAACGACCTCGGGATATTTCTCATAGAACTCTCTTAAATTCATTTTATAACTCGAACCTCCGATAATTTGTTTTCGATTGCGCTGATTGCGCTGTAAAAAGGATGCTGTCAGACATAGCAGTGGCTATGCGAGATGTGTCAGCAAGAATGCCGGACCGGCCGTCCGGATCTTCATCATTTGAATCAGAACTGTCATTAGAATTATTATTCATCTTAGTATGTGTAGTAGTTTTCTACGAGATCACCCAAATGTTTTATTTTATTATTTCGCTCTTTTTTTTTATAGTCGATAAGATTTTTTGTTATTACCACTATGTACTAATTTATATTTAAATATTTCGATTTTGACATTTTGATTTTTTTTGAAAATTTTAGAAAAATTCTTTGCACTATTGTAAAGAAAGATTTTTTTTGGGTTTGGAAAAATATTTATACAACTACAAACAAAGATTTTTATGTCATGGATTTTCCATATCACCACCAGCAGAAGTTTAATACGTGCGGGCCTGCATGCATGCGCATGGTTCTTGAAGCTTTCGGAATAAAAAAATCAGAGCAAGAGCTTGCCAAGACTCTCAAGACAAGCATTTTCAAAGGTACCTTGCACAAAAACATAATTAGAGCAGCGTGGCTTTATGACTTACGCTATGCTTCATTTAGCAATGCCACAGTCAAAGACCTTAAAGAGTTCCAGTCAAAAGGATACCAAATAATAGTTTGCTACAGACCACCAGAAGACTTCTATCATTATGCTGTGCTTAAAGAGATTGATGGAGAATATGTACATTTCTACGACCCATGGTACGGCCAGACGACCAAGTGGGAGCTCAAAGTTTTCCTGGCCAGATGGAAGAGCAATCCGCTCTTTGAAAGGAAGAAGAGATGGTTCATCGCGATGAAGAAATAGTTCTGCATACAAACATGCAAAAGCAAAGCTTTTGCTGTTCCTAAAAATCTCCGATTCCCAAAAATAGAATTTTTGGGTTCACAAATCTATAGATTTGTGATTTTTAGCAACCTTTAAAAAAGCCTATATATTATTAGTGTGTATTATGGCATTAAAAGTCTATAACACGCTTGGAAGGAAGAAAGAGGAGTTCAAGCCTATCAAGCCTGGCTTTGTTGGTATGTACTGCTGCGGACCGACTGTTTATTGGTACCAACACATTGGCAATCTTAGAACTTACATTTTTGAGGATGTTCTTAAGAGGATTCTTTTGTTCAACGGCTTTAAAGTGAAGCATATTGTTAATATTACTGATGTTGGTCACTTGACTTCTGACGCTGATGAAGGAGAGGATAAGCTTATGAAAGCTCTGAAAAGAGAAGGCCTTCCTTTAAACAAGGAGTCAATGATGAAGCTGGCAAACATGTATTTTGAGGAATTCAAGAAAGATTTTGAAAGGCTAAATATTATTCAGCCAGATGTTTGGTGCAAAGCCACTGAGCATGTTCCTGAAATGATTGACTTAATTAAAAAAATTGAGAAGAATGGCTACACCTACAAGACCAGTGTTGGATTAATATATGATACTGCAAAATTTAGGGATTATGCAAAGCTGGCGATGCTGAAGCTTGAGCAGCTGGAAGAAGGAGCCAGAGGCAAGAAAGATGAGGAGAGAAAAAACCTGAGTGATTTTGCTCTTTGGATTACTAACCAGCCTAACCACATAATGCTGTGGGATTCTCCGTGGGGCAAAGGCTTTCCAGGATGGCATATTGAGTGCTCTGCAATGAGCACGAAATATCTGGGTGAGCAATTTGATATTCATTGTGGAGGAAAAGAGCACATACAAGTTCATCACACTAATGAGATTGCTCAGTCCGAAGCAGCCACTGGCAAGAAACCCTGGGTGAAGTACTGGTTGCATGCAGAATGGCTTGTAATTCCCGAAGGAAAGATGTCTAAGTCAAAGGGCAGCTTTACAAGAGTGACGGACTTGATGGAAAAAGGAATCAATCCATTAGCTTTTAGGTATTTTACTTTTAGCTCTCATTACAGGATGCCGCTCACCTTTAGCTGGGAAGCAATAGAAGGTGCTAATAATGCTTATAAGACTTTGAAGAACAGGATTACAATGCTCAAGAAAGAAAACACCAGTTTTGATGAGAAGGGCAAGAAAAAATATTATGAAGAGGAGTTTTTGAAAAGAATTAATGACGACCTTAACATGCCGCAGGCAGTTGCCTTGCTGAATGACATGATTAAAGACTCTGAGCTTGGGAGCAAGGAAAAGATTGCGCTCATTGAGAAATTTGATAAGGTATTTGGCCTTGAGTTGCTTAAGGAAGAAGAAATAGAAGTGCCTGCAGAGATTCAAGACTTGGTTGGCAAGAGGGAAGCAGCCCGCAAGAAAAAGGACTTCAAGCTGTCTGACAAGATAAGAGCTGAGATAAAAGCCCAAGGATTTGCTGTTGAAGACACTCCTGAAGGGCCCAGGGTTAAGAAGATTTAAAAACACTATTTCTCTATTACATTCCTAACCTAAAAGAAAACTATATAAACAGTTTATTAGTTCATTCGTCAGAGCAAATGCCTCCATAGCTTAGCGGTGGAGCTCGCGGCTGTTACGCGTAGGCCTGAAAGGCCGAGCGCGCCAGAAACGGATGTTTCTGAGCGACCGTAGCGCCTTATGGCGCGAGGGTTCAGCGTTAATCGTTGCAGAGACCGCGCGGTCGTCGGTTCGAATCCGGCTGGAGGCGCTTTTTATTTGAGCCCGTAGCTTAGCCTGGCTGGAGCACACGACTGATAATTGTTTGTCAATCTGGCAAGCTAGCTGATATCGTGAGTGTTAAAAGTCAACCTTTTAACTCCGACAAGGGTCCCGTGTTCAAATCACGGCGGGCTCATTATATTTTTTCATTTTAGGATTCTCTCTCCACTTCTGAGTGATTATCAAATCGAAAGGTTATTATACTAGCTGAATCAAGAATCGTGCGGGGGAGATGAGCACATATTATAAGAGTGAAGAGTGGGATCTATCAGGGGTTTTGCCTTCTGACCTGCCAAGAAAGTACAGGAAGATTGAACGCCTTGTTGAGAATTTTGAGAAGAGAAAGCAGTATTTGAGGAAGGGAATTCAAAAGCGCAGCCTGTTGCATTCATTAAGTTTGCTTGAGAAAATAGTTTCTGACCTGTCGGTGGTGGATGCAGGGGTTACAATGAATTTCTCAGCCAACAACACAGATGATAATGCTTCAAAGCTGTTATCCTCTGTTGAGCAGTTCCAGTCACAAATCAATAACAGGACATTATTCTTTAAGTCATGGATTCTGGGATTGTCTGACAAGGAGTTTGAAAGAATAACATCAGGTTTGGGAGAGCTTGAGGCTTACTTAAGAGAGCTGAGAAGATTCAAGCAATACGCAATCAAGGATGACATAGAAAAAACAGTCAACCTAAAAAATGTTACAGGTTCCTCAACCTTGAAAAAGATTCATGACTTAATTGTTGGTGACTTCAAATTTCCTGCCATTATAGACGGCACAAGGGAAGAGATGACTGAATCCCAGATAGCTTCAGACCTTACGCATCCAGACCCTAAGAAGAGGGCCAGGGTTTATGAGAAGCTTGACTCCAAGTACAATGCATTTGCTCCCATTCTATTTGAGAGTTACAAGGGAATTGTTCGCGATTGGCATAATGAGTACATCGAGATTAGGGGCTACCCATCAGCAATATCTGTCCAGAACTTTGAGAATGAAATACCTGATGACGTGGTTAAGACCTTGCTAAAAGTTTGCAAGGACAATACTTATTTATTTCAGGAATATTTTAAGATGAAGAGCAAGATTTGTAGGATTCAGGATAAGATGAGCATAACTGATGTTTATGCGCCTGTGCTGGATGCAACTAATCAGAAATCTACTTTCAATAAAGGAGCTAAGTCTGTGCTAAAAAGCATTGAAGAATTCTCTCCGGAAGAGTACGAGCTGGCGCTTAAATTGTTTGACAAGCATCATATACACTCGAAGATAAAGCATAACAAGGAGATAGAATCCTATGCTTTCACCATGCCTCCAGGGTTTGTGCCTTACTTACTAATTAATTACACAGGAGAACGCAGAGTAGTATTGTTCTTGGCTCATGAAATCTGGCACACAATACATGACCAGCTCAGCATCGCGAATCACAGCGTGCTAACCTGCAGCTCAACACTGGCATTGGCAGAAACAGCATCTACTTTTGGCGAACTGCAGTACAGCGAAAGCCAATTGCGGCAAGCAGGCAATGACAAGGCCCTGAAGAAGGAAATACTAACTATCCAGCTGGATGAGATATATCATCATGTATTAAAAAAAGCTTACATGGTGATGTTTGAGCAAGAAGCTCACCAGATGATAAATTCAAAGAATGGAGCAACCTTGGAAGACATCTCAAATTTATATTATGCTGGGCTGAAAGAGCAGTTTAATGGTGTGCTCACCATACCTGATTATTTCAAGAATGAATGGATGCAGTATCCCAGCATTTTCGACACACCCTTTTATTCTTATTCATATGTGCTCGGCCAGCTGCTCAGCCTTTATTTTCACGATAAGTTCAAGAAGGACGGAAGACAGTTTGTCCCCAGATTCGAGAAGCTCTTATCCTACGGAGGCTCTGCCCCTCCAGGAGTGATACTGAACGAAATGGGCATGGATATAAGCTCAGAAGCCTCCTTGCAGAAATGCTTCAAGCCTATTGAGAAAAGAATAAGCGCGCTTGAAAAACTTATTTGACACCAAACATTTTTTAAACTCTTAGAACCTTCTTTTCTTGATGCAAAAAACCCTCAAGATTAAGCATCTATATGACCACAGCGTTCTTAACATCTGCCTTGACACTATTGAGAGGAAGAAGCAGGCATTGGTGTTTGTCAATTCCAAGAGCAGCGCAGAGGCAGAGGCTGAGAGGATTAGCGCCAAGATAAAAATTGATGATAAGGACAAGGAAGCTTTTGAGGAGCTGGCAAACAAAATACTTGAAGTGCTTGACAAGCCCACCAAGCAGTGCCAGAGGCTGGCTTTGTGCGCCAGGAAAGGAGTTGCTTTCCACCACGCAGGCTTGCACTCCCAGCAAAGAGAATTAATAGAGGATAATTTCAGGAGCGGAGCTATAAAAATAATTTGTGCAACACCAACCCTTGCCTATGGCTTGAACCTTCCTGCATTTAGGGTGGTTGTTCGCGATTTGAAAAGATTCAGCTCACCGCGAGGCATGGTGTGGATTCCTGTGTTAGAGTTTTTGCAGTTCTGCGGCAGGGCAGGCAGGCCTGATTTTAATGACGAGTACGGCGAAGCTATTTGCCTAGCAGAGACAGAAAGCGAGAAGGAAAAAATCTTCAGGACATATATTGAAGGAGAGCCTGAAGAAATTCTTAGCAAATTAGCAGTGGAGCCTGTGCTCAGGACTTATGTCCTCAGCTTGATAGCCACAGAATATGCTAATACAAAAAAATCATTAATGGAATTCTTCAAGAAAACATTCTACGCCCACCAATTCGGAGACGTCAAGCAGCTGGAAGACATAATCAAGAGAATCCTGAAACTACTGGAAGAATGGGAGTTCATCGAGGTAAATGAAAGGAAGGAAGAAAAAGAAACAGACCTTGAAGCCACGCTCTTGGGCCAGAGGGTGAGCCAGCTATACCTTGACCCTTACACTGCGCACTACCTAATAACATGCATGAGGCGGGCAGAGAGCAAAATGCTCAAAGACTTCTCATTCCTGCAAATGGTAAGCTATACTTTGGAACTTCGCCCACTCCTGAATGTCAAGGTGAGCGAGTATGATGAGATAGAAGAGAAGACCATAGAGTTCGGCTCCTCAATACTCAGCCTTGAGCCGAGCATGTTCGAGCCAGAATACGAGGAATACCTGAAGAGCATGAAGACAGCATTATTTTTTTATGACTGGATAAATGAAGTAGATGAGGAAGCATTACTTGAGAAATATAATGTAAGGCCAGGTGAGACGCGAGTCAAGCTGGATTTGGCAGATTGGCTGCTCTATTCATCAGAAGAGATTTGCAAGCTGGTAAAGCTGCACGGATTAATAAAAGAACTTGCAAAATTAAGGATGCGCCTGCAATACGGAGCAAAAGAAGAGCTGCTACCATTGCTAAGGCTGAGAAACATTGGAAGAATAAGGGCGAGGAAGCTGTTCAACAATAAAATAAAGAGCATTGAGGATGTGAAGAAAGCAGACCTGAGCTTGCTGACGCAACTGATAGGCAAGCAAATTGCATTGTCCATCAAGAAGCAAGTCGGTGAGGACCTTCGAGATGAGAAAGTACAGGTGAGTGAGACAAAAAGAAAAGGGCAGACTGCAATAATGAAATATGATAAGGAGTAAATTGATGAGGAGTAAATTTTATTAACTAGCATTCAATCCCTGATTTATATGGCTGAAAAAATTGTTGTAATGGATTTTGCAGGAACATTGATTAGGGCTGAGGTTATAGAAGAAGCTAACCTGTTCAGAGCCAAGGTTCTTAAGAGGAGTTTGCCGACTAAAAAAGAGCATTCTAATCCAAAGGAGCTGTACAAGGTTAATAATGAATTTGTTGAGAAATTAACAGGCCTTAAAAAGGATATGAACGTTAATTACAGGGAGAATAACTTGGAATTCATGAATATCAATGGAGCAACTTATCAGAACCAAGTGTCTACTAATCTTTTCCAGATAGGCATGTGGATGGCTGCAAAAAAATATGGCGGAGAAATAATGCCCAAAGGCTTGATTGATGAGTTGTTGAGGGTGAAAAGCCTTGGCTACAGGCTCGCAATTGTTTCAGGAATAAGAAATGACACAATATCAGGCATGCTCCAGATAGCTGGAATAGCTGTTGAGTTTGATTACATCTATGCACAGCCTCCTGTTCTTGGGGTGAGTAATGAAGAGAACCTGAAAAAACTAAAAACCCAGGGCAACCTGATGTTTGTTGTAGGGGATAAGCTGAGTGATTTAGAAGCAGGGAAATCTGTTGGTGCAAAAACAATCTTTGTCAGCTGGGGCCATGCTTCTGGCGGGGAAAAAGAATTTGCAGATTACACCATTAACAAGCCTGAAGATTTAAGAAATATAATAAAATAAGTAATTCTGTTTTATGTTCAGTCCAGCAGCCTGCTTATGCTTATTCCTCTGTTGATGTTGTAGATTACCTTGGCGAAGTACTTGGCAACACTGACTTCCTCGTACCATGGATGCTTCTTTTTCAAGTCTTCTCCGTGATAAATCACATTGGTGCCAATAACCTTGGTTATGATGCCTTCCTTGTATGCCTGGTCCAATCGTTCTAATGCAGGGCTGTTGAGCAATGCGAGGCTGGCTGCGAAATAAATCTTCTTTGCCCCGAATTCCTTGAGCTTCTTGGCAGCATTAACAACTGTGCCTCCTGTGTCTATCAAGTCATCAACAACAAAAGCATTTTTGCCTTTTACATCTCCAATCAGGCTCATGCTGTCAATGGCATTTGCTTTTGAGTAATCGCGCTCCTTGTGAATAAGCGCCAGCTTCACACCCAGGTTTTTTGCATAGAAATTAGCCCTGGCTGCTCCGCCAGCATCAGGTGCAACAATGACGAGGTCTTTCAAATCAAGTTTCTCCTTGATATAATTCATTAAATTCTTTGATGCTCTCAAGTTCTCAAGATTTGCTTTTCTGAAGAACCCTGCAATTGCTTCGTTGTGAACATCCAAGGTTATTACGCGAGTAGCGCCAGCATCTTCTAGCTCCCTGGCAATCATGGCAGCTGTTATTCCTTCCCTGGTCTTTGGCTTGTCCTGCCTGGCATAGGGGAATGCTGGGATTACTGCAGTGACGTACTGTGCATCAGCCATCTTGGCAGCTTGGATTGCTGTCTTTAATGCCATGATATTATCATTAACATTCAACCCAGAGCTCTTATTCTCCACGTCCTGGAAGATGTAAACATCCTGATTCCTTATGCTCTCATCAATCTCAGTTTTGATTTCTCCGTTGCTGAACTTGGTCTCCTTGATCTGAATAATTCTCGAGACTGCAACATGATTCTCCTTTTGGATTATCTTCTTTAACTCATCAAATACTTTCTCTGCAAAAGGCTTTCCAGAATCACAAGCCATAATGCCGAGCTTGCCCCTAGTGTAAGAATTCATTCACTCATCCCCCTTTTCTTTCTAAAATTTGAAATACTTTATAAATTTTTATGAATTTTCCAATTCAAATATGGCTCTTTTAATAATCGGCGTAGACCCAGGCACTACATTAGGCTATGCTATCCTGAATGACAAAGGCGAATTCATCACCAGCGGCTCTGGCAAGGAATTCAGCATGGGCGAGCTGATTAATAATATCATCAGCTTTGGCAGGCCCTTGGTTGTTGGCTGCGACAAGAATCCTCCGCCCTGGTTTGCTGAAAGCCTGGCAGTAAAGCTGGGAGCAAAATTATTCTTTCCAAGACAAGACTTGCTTGTGAGCGAGAAGAGAATGCTGGTAAAAGATTATGATGTAAAGCTCAACGCCCATGAAGTTGATGCATTAGCCTCTGCTGTTTCTGCCTTTGAGAAGCATAAATTATTCTTTGGCAAGATTGAAAGATTCATTGAGGAGAAGGATAAAAAGGATTTTGAGGAAGCTGTCAAGCTGATAATGGTGCGCAACGAGAACCTGCCCTTGGAAGCAGCCTTGAAGATGGCAGAGCAAAAGGACAAGCAGAAAATAGTTGAGACTCCGAGAAAAATTGTCAAGGGAACTGAGAAGAGCACTGTTGGAGAAAAATTATTGAAAGAATTAGACTCGAGAAGAATCCTGCTTGAGGAGGAGAACAGGAAATTAAGGAGATTAGTCAGTGAGAAGGACAGCCTGATAAGAAAGCTGGGCAAGAGAATAATCAGCTCTCCAAAAGAGGAATTAGTGGATTACAAGGAGAAAAGAATCAAGCACTATGCGAAGCAACTCAAGGAGAATGCAAGACTGGTGCAGCATTATGAAAAAGAGATTAGGAGGATGAACGAGTTCATCGCAGCCATTGGCAATGGAGTGCTTGTTAAAAAACTCAAAGATTTAGGCCAGGACGAGTTTAATGCAAAGAAATTCCTGGAGATAGGAGCAGGCGACATTTTACTGGTGGATAATCCTACCAGCTTCAGCCAGAAAATAATTAATGAGCTCAAAGGCAAGGCTAGAATCATAATCACAAATAATGCTCCTAAGAAGCCTGAGAATGATTTTGTCTTTGTCAAGCCGCAGGGAATAATCCTGAAAGAGAGCGTTCATTTTGCTATTGCTGACAAGAAAGCACTGGAAGAAGCATTGAAGAAAAAGGATATTCTGAAGAACATACTGGAAGAGTACAGGAAGGAGAGAAAAAGAGAGGAGTAATTCAGTATTTACGTGCCTTCATCTTCTCCATCTTCTTTTGCATGGCTTCATTGATATCAATTTTCATGGCGCTGGCAAGGAGGAGAGTACTGAACAAGACATCTGCAAACTCTTCTTCTAATTTTTCGCGGCTATGATTCTCAAGCTTTTGCTTTCTTTGCAAGGAACTTGCTGCGAGTACCTCATTGCATAATTCGCCAAATTCCTCCGCCACCTTGACAGTGCGTGAGAGAACTCTTTTTTCTTCATCAGTGTAGCCATAATATTTCCTTAGGCGTTCATCCTCTGCCTTGATAAAATTTAGAAGTTCATTCATCTCCATACAATTCACTCCACTACATACACTCCTTTGTGAACCACTACTTTTATTTCCTGGCCGAGCTCGAACATATTGGTTGGCCTGTTCCTAACCATGCTTGACTGGAAGTCAAATGGATTGATGACTTCAAGGTATGGCCTGGTCCTTGCCACATAGGTGGTGTATTTCTTGAGAACAGTGTATTGCAGCTTTGCATAATCAGCTATGATATGACTGCTGGTTACCATGTCTGAAATTGTTATCTTGCTTCCAAGCTTCTCAACTTTGTAAACCTTGTCATCAACCAGAATGATGTCTCCTCTTTCAAAGCTGGGCATCCTGAGGAAAACATTAACCCTGTAGATGTTCTTGCTGGTCTGCTTATTTCTGGAGAACAGGCGCGGGCTGCTCTTGAACTCTCCGCCATAAACTTCTTGCAATTCCTTGCCCAGAGTCATGGCAATCTTCCTGCTGGTAACAAACAAGTCATAGCCGTCATCCAGTCTCTCGACCTTGTTGATGAACATGCCTTTGTGTCGTAAATCACTCACTCTTTTTTGCAGGAATTCAACGCTCTTCTCAAGAATATTATCGTTGCTGCACCTTATCTGGAGCAAAGCTTCGTAGTAATTGGTTCCTTCCCTTTCGCACAGGTTGCAGCGGGTGAGCTTCAGGATTACTGGAACAACCTTTTCCTCTTTCTTGACCGTGACTATGAGATGGCTCTCCTTTTTCTCCTTTACTGTCTGAGGCATTTCAAGATTATCAGTGTTGACCTGGGCGTGTGGTATCTGCTTCTTGATTTTCTCAACCACCACTGCCTCAATGCTCTTGTAAGGCTTCCACTGGTTCTTCTCAAAGTACTTGTTGCAAGAACACAAAGTAAGAGTAATGGCTTTCATTTAGCTTCTGCACCTCCTCCCATTAATGAGAAAAAAAGGGAAGATAAATGAGTTTTTAAACTTTTGGTAACGCCTTTATAAACTATTAAAGTAAATAAAGTAAAAGCTCAAAACCAAAACCTTTTTTAACCATCTGCTTTTCATAGCGCTGATATGTTGAAGAAAAAGCAAAAAGAGAATAAGAACCCGCCTAAAAAGCCCACCACTCTGCCGGGCAAGGCTTGGTATTTCATCTGGCATGATAATTCTGCAGCCAGCTGGATTGTTAACATTATCCTGGCATATTTAATAATAAAATTCATAATCTATCCTGGAATGGGATTGGTGTTTGGAACGCACTTTCCAATAGTCGCTGTTGTGAGCAACAGCATGCAGCATAATGGAGTTGCTTTTGATGACTGGTGGGCTGCCAATGAAGACTATTACCTTGCATTGAACATTACCAAGCCGGAGTTTGAGAATTATCCTTTCAAGAACGGGTTTAATAGAGGAGACATAATGTTTCTAGTAGGCAAGAAGCCAGAGGATATAAAGCTTGGTGACGTCATTGTTTTTCAGTCCCAGAAACCCTATCCTATTATTCACAGGGTCATTGACAAGCAGAACATGAGCATGTGGGTTTTCCAGACCAAGGGAGACAATAACAAGGCGCAGATAAGGGATGCTGAGCTTGACGAGACCCGGGTGCTGCAAAAGCAAGTCCTTGGAAAAGCTGTTTTCAGAGTTCCCTGGCTGGGCTATGTAAAGATATGGTTCGTTGACTTGCTGAATGCTAGTGGCATCTATTCTTTCTTTCACCCAGCCTCCTAGATTATAAATTTATAAATCCGCAAAATATTTAAAGAGCCGGTTAAAAGAGAAGTTTTGAAATGGCTATCATGTTCTGTCCCAAGTGCGGCTCATTACTCAAGCCTAGAACCGATAAGAAGAAGAAAGTTCTGGCTTGCAGCTGCGGCTACGTAAGCAAGGACACGGGAGCAGCAGAAATCAAGGAGAAGATTATTAAGGACGAGAAAAAAGTAGATGTTGTTCACGAGGATGATACTGTCCTGCCAGAGACTTCTGCCAAGTGCCCAGAGTGCGGCTACGACAAAGCTTATTACTGGACTCAGCAGATGCGCGCAGGAGACGAGCCAGAGACCAAGTTTCTTAGGTGCAAGAAGTGCAAGCACACTTGGCGCGATTCTAGCTAAGAAAAAATGATTAATCCAGAAGATTATATCAAGGATAATTCTCTGAGAATAATAGTCAAGCCTGGCAAGAGGCAGAACTACATCCTTGGCTATGACTATGAAAGAAAAGCATTGATAGTTGAGATAAAAGCTCCTGCAGAGCAGAACAAAGCGAACAAGGAAGTGATAAAATTTTTCTACAAATTATTAAAGCGGCATGTGAAAATCAAGAGCGGGCATACGAGCCACGTCAAGATGCTGCAGATTTCTTAGAATAGAAAGACAACTAAACTAAATTTTTAAGCGCCTCAAGCCGGAGGGGCTTTTGTTTCACTGGTTCTCATACTTCTCAACATGCTCATCAAAGAAATTCAGCTGGACTCCTGCTTGCTTGAACATCTCCTCAGATTCTTTTCCCTGATGATATTTCTTCTCGCACACCACTCTCTTTATTCCGCAATTAATTATGAGCATTGCGCAGGTCCTGCACGGAGTCATCTTGCAGTAAAGTGTCCCGCCATCAATGGACACTCCTCTCTTGGCAGCCTGGCATATGGCGTTCTGCTCAGCATGCACAGTCCTTACGCAGTGTTGGGAGATAGTGTCATCATCATGTATTACTTTCTTCATCAGGTGCCCGACTTCGTCGCAATGGGGAAGCCCGACAGGAGAGCCAACATAGCCTGTGACCATTATCTGCTTGTCCTTTGCAATGACGCAGCCGCTCCTGCCCCTGTCGCAGGTTGCTCTCTTGGCAATAGACTTGGCTACTTCCATAAAATATTCGTCCCAGCTGGGCCTGACATATTTTTCAGTCTTTTCTGCTGTTCCTGTTTTTTCTTTTTCTTTCACAATTTTGTTTTTCATGCTGAACCACCTATTAATTTGTCAATCTTCTTGTAAAGCATCTTAACAGTTGAATCATTCACAATTACAGCATCAGCCATTTCCTTGCACTTCAGCAGTTGCTGGTTGGCAGAGTCCTTGCTTGCCAGTTCTTTTTCCTCTGCCTTCTTGAAATCCTCGAATTTGACAGGGTCATTCTCCCTCTTCCTCGCTGCAATCCTCTTGAACCTTAATTTTATAGGAGCATCAACAAACACCAGCTTGAAATCCTTGCCTTTCCTCAAAGCCTCAATCTCTGCAGGGTTTCGGATGGAGTCAATAACAAAATTCTTGTCTGGCTCAAGCTTTATCTTTTCAATTATTCTCTCAGCCAGCACTGCATTGCCAAATTTTTTCCTGAGCTCATTGCCAGTCAATTGCAATCTTTCCCTTGTAATCTCCTGCCCGCTCCTTGTTATCTCTTCTCTTATTATATCAGACAATGAGTAGAAGACAAAACCTTTCTTGACAAGATAATCACCAACAGTAGTCTTGCCTGCTCCTAGAAAGCTGGTTAATCCGATAATCACATCGCTCCCTCCCTTTGGCAGGGTAGAAGTTCTCCTTTAATAAAGATTTCTAATCATTCCAACCTGTTGATTAGTTTACAACAAAACATATAAACCACGAGTTTTTAACCACTCTGAAATTTATACTGTTAAGAAAATATTAAGAAAATCTTGTGGGGCGTGGTGATGGTCAGGGTAAAGCTTGCAGGCATGAATGTGCCGATGAAAATTCTCGAAGACATAAATAATGTGCCTATAAAAATTAGTGAGTGCATAGCAGAGCGCATAACAGATATTATAGAAGGTATAGAAAGCAAAAAATCAGACAAAGCAAAGCTTAGCCCCCTTGTTTTTCAATTAGCAGAACTTCTAGGAGAAATTCCTAAAAGATTTACTCCTGAAGTGTTGTGCGCAGCTTACGCCAGGATTAGCAGGAAACCAGAAGATGTTAACAAGCTCGTAGAAGAGGCTTACGGGTTTGTTCCGGAAGCACGGCAGTCAAATCAGAGAATAATTTATGGAATGGGCCATCATTCAGTCGCAGACCATGCACTCTTCAACTTCAACATCACAGGAATTTCAAGGCTTGCCATTGAGTTCTTGGAGAAGAGAAGGATAGGCACAGGCTATACAGAAAAATCCCAACGCTACATCACTATGGGCGGAGCCTATGCCAGGCCGCAAGAGTATGATGCTAATGACCTAAAAAAATTTGAGCGCTTAGTCACCTTACAGAACAACCTTTATGCTAGGAGCAACCAGAGGCTTTTTGAATTTCTAAAGAAAAAAAATTCTGACAAGCTCTCCAAGATGAATGAGGTTGACCAAAAGGATTTTCTTAAATTACTCCAAGGCAGCGCAAATGAGGACGCGCGCTTTGTGCTCGGAATGGCTACAGAAGGCCAGCTAGGCTGTTCTCTCGATGGAGAAGCGTTGGAGCTTGTCATAAGAGAAGGGAAATATGACCGGCTGAGTGAGATCAGAGATATGGCAAAGCAGCTCTATAACGAAGTTGTTCAGGTTGCGCCTTCATTGATTCAGCTCACAGACCCGAAACTGTTTGCAGAGCACAACCAGGGAAGAAAACTGCTCGATGATAATTTTGAGAAGACACCAGAACATATCAGGAAGCTGGTTAATGATGCATTTGTTGATTTAGAATACTATGTGTATTTGGGGCTTGACGAAGAAGGATTTGCAAAAGAAAAATCAGCAGAGCCAAAAGTTACTTTTTACCGGGATCATCATTCTTTTTCCAGCACTGGGTTTGACAGGAAGTTCCTGAGCGATGAACAGAAGATAGTGCCCATAAGAATAGAATGCAACGATGCAGACACGAATATTTTGGCAGCGCTGCTTCATGCCAATTCAAAAAAAGATGTTACAGCTTGCTACCAGGCAGCAATAGACCTTAAGCATCAGGGGCGTGCACAGGATTTCATGGACCAAGCTCTCAAGTACATGTCGCCATTTGACAAGGCTCCGAGAGCATTTGAGAACACCAACGGATTAATGTTTGAAGCTGCTGTTAGTGCAAGCTGCTATGCCCAGCTCAAAAGGCACAGGATGATGATGCTGCTAAGCCAGGACTATGATCCTTCGCTGGGCTACACCATACCGCCCAATGTTGATGAAGCAGGCCTGGGCGAAGAGTTCAGAGAAATAATAGAAGCAGGTTCAGAGTTTCATGATGAGCTTGAGCCCAAGTACGGGAAAGCAGCAGAATATGCCTTGACCAATGCCCACAGGAGAAGAGTGCTCATAAACACTAACATGAGAGAGATGACTCATATCTCCAGGACAAGGGAAGACGCGCATGCCCAATGGGAGATAAGAAAACTTGTCAAAGGATTGTCAGACCTTGTTCGTGATTATGCGCCAATAGCAGCTTCTGTGCTCGGAGGCCAGTCAGAATTGCTGGAAAAATTGAAGCCAAGAGATTAATTTGTTCAACATATCTTGTAGGTGATATAAAATGCATAAAGGAAACGGATTTTTTTTCATGGTGGACGGATTGGATGGAAGCGGAAAGAGCACAATAGTCAATGAGCTGGGAAAATACCTTGAAGGAAAAGGAAAAAAGGTTTTCAACCTCAAGCAGTACATGATGGAGAAGTCTGCTCTTCCAAGCAGTGAAGAGATTAAAGAGCAGCTCAAACAATATGATGTCATACTTTCAGCAGAGCCTACTTATTCCTGGATAGGACAAGCCATACGCCAGGAGATAATAACTTCGACGCGAGAGAAAGAAGAGAACCCTGACAGGAGGTATTCTGCATTGGAGACTGCTGATGCTTTTTCCCTTGACAGGCTCGTGCTTTACAGGAGAGTAATTCTGCCGCTCCTCAAACAAGGCA